>Ga0310344_10003176_pt1 | contig 12275 bp, 11 predicted proteins | sample HC15DNA20200_MG_FD_203801 | JGI IMG/M metagenome (GOLD analysis project Ga0310344, IMG submission 203801) | Marine microbial communities from station ALOHA, North Pacific Subtropical Gyre - HC15-DNA-20-200_MG | ecosystem: Environmental > Aquatic > Marine > Oceanic | place: Pacific Ocean: North... | reverse complement strand
GGCATTGAAGCTTCATTCGTTGATATTGGCTTTGGTAAATCAGCCTTTCTATCAAAAAATAATCCCATAAAAGATGAAGTAGGCGCTGATGAATTACATGTCTATGAAATAGTTCAAGATAACTTTGTAATGGTTCAAGGAATTAGTGATTATGATCCTAGGAAAGCACCTAAGGTATCAGACTTTATAACGTTACCATCAAAATTTTGTGTGGTGTTAAGCAAGCCTGGTTTTCTAGGTATTTCCAAAAGAATCAGTGATGAAAAAACTCGAAAGAGGCTTAAGTCTCTCAAAAAAATGGCTACAAAAGGGCTTGGGATTATTTTACGGACATCATGTGAGAACGAAACATTAAAAGACATAAGAGAAGATATATCCAAAACAAAAAAAAGATGGAAGATGATTATGCAACTTTTTAAAAAAAATAAGTCGGTTGGCATCTTACATCAAGAGGATAATATTCTAGATAGTATTTTAAGAGAATTTCTAAACAGTGAAACTAAAGAAATTGAATTTGATTCAAGAAGAATCCATACGTATTTCAAGAAAAAATTAGAAAAGAATAAATCAGTGATTAAATTAAAAACAACAAATAAAAAAGACAACATATTTAGGAAACACGGTATAGAAAAGGAAATAGAAAAAATATTTCATAAAAAATTAAACTTAAAGAATGGTTCCTTCTTGCTTATAGAAGAAAAAGAGGGATTGACTGTAATTGATGTAAATTCAGGCAGAAGCCTTAATAGAAAAAAAGAATCTAATTTTACTGTTAATGTTGCTGCTGCAAAAGAAATAGCAAAACAAATTATTCTTAGAAATTTAAATGGGATTGTTCTAATAGATTTTATTGATCTACAAAAAAGTAGTCAAAAAAAGAAATTACTTAACACGTTCAAAAGTGCTATGCAAGAAGATAAATCAAAACATACGATTCTGCCAATTTCTAAATTTGGGATAATAGAAATGACCAGACAAAAAGTTGGAACTAGGACTTCGTCTCTCGTCAGCGAAAGCTGCAATCATTGTTTTGGCTCTGGCTTGGTAACAAAGAAAGAGATTGTTTGCTACGAGGTAATAAGAGAAATAGTTCAAATTTCTCATTCAAAAAAAACAAAGGTCAAAATCAATTTAAACTCTAATTATATTAGCACCATGAACTCTATAATTGATTTAAACAAGTCCAACAAGGTTATCAATAATATGGACATCGTCATCAACGAAGATAACTCTATCGATAAATATAAAATAATTTGATGAATCCTTAGTTATATATTAAATTTATATGCCATGGATATCTTTAAAACTGTAAATATGTATCACATTGGTATAGCGGTATATGATGCTGAAAAAACTGCTAAACTTTATGTAGATACACTTGGTTTGAAAATTGAACACGATGAGACTTCTGTTGACCAAGGAGTAAGAGCAATTATGCTCGTTCCAGAAAATGCCTCTCTAACTACTGCAATAGAATTACTAGAACCAGTAGTTGATGATTCTTCAATTACTAAATTCTTAGAAAAAAGAGGAGAAGGAATGCATCACGTTTGCTATCTGGTCGAAGACATTTTAAAAGGAATTAAACACTTGCAATCTCAAGGAATTGAAATGATTGATGAAAAACCCAGGGAAGGCATAAATAACACTATAGTAGCATTTGCTCATCCTAAAAGTATGAATGGGGTTCTGATTGAATTAGCACAAAAAATTTAGTTTTCTTCTTTGTTGTTATCGCTATTTTCTTCTTTTGAATTTTCATCTTTCATAGCCTTTTTAAAACCTGAAATACCTTTGCCCAAAGAAGATCCTATATCTCCTAGTTTGCTTGGACCAAAAACAAGCAAGACTATTAATAATATTACGATAAGCTCTGTAAGACCAATGGGTCCAATCATTTATGTGCCCTCCAAATTTATAAGCTAACTCAATGAAGATAGGGTGTCAATTCTCATCTTTAATATATAATAGAATACAATATAATTAGATTGTGAAAGTTCTGATATATACTCATGAATTTCCACCATTTCAGGGTGGTATTGCTACATCGGCTAAAAGGATAGCTGAGATTATTAGCACAAAAAATGAATTGATTGTATGTTGTCCATCTTATTCGATTAAAAACACAGACAATAATGCTTATCAAATTAAGCGAATAGATTTCCCTGGGGGTAGAAATTTTAAAAAAATACCATTAATTCAATATTTTGTAGGCTTGTTAAATCTTAAAAATCTTGTGCTAAAATTTAAACCTGACAAAATTTTATACCTTGGTGAAGAAGCTGAGATTGTTGGAAGCTTGTTCAATTCAAAAGCGAACAATCAAATTGTCCGAATTGCTGGTTCGGGTATAGAAGCAATAATTAAGAGTCGCAATCCAATAAAAATTATTCCAAAATATTTATTAAGAAGGTTGTATAGAAATTCCAGCATAATCATTGCTGTTAGTAAAAACACTAAGATGTTAATGGAAGGCTATGAGAAATTTTTTCCAAAAGAAAAAATTAGACTTGTGTATAATGGAATAGATGCGGATTTCATATCAAAAGAGAAAGTAAGAAAAATAAGAAAAGATTTGGGATTCAATGAAAATGATTTTGTACTTTTAACAGTAGGACGACTACTTCCAAGAAAAGGGCAAGACTTTGTAATCAAAGCAATGTCTCAAATTAATAATCCAAAAATTAAATATATTTGTGTTGGTGAAGGTAGATTTCTAGATAAATATAAAAGACTAGTTAGTTCATTAAATCTCAATGAAAGAGTTTTTTTTGTAGGCGGAGTAACAAACAAGAGCATTCATGAGTATTATGATGCTGCTGATTTATTCGTATTGTGCAATAGAACTTGGAACTCCAAGATAGAAGGTCTTCCAAATGTTGTCCTGGAAAGCATGGCTAGAGGTGTTCCTGCGATTGGATCAAGAAACAGTGGGACAGAAGAATTAATAATTGAGAACAAAACTGGCTTTCTTGTTAATCCTTACGATGTAAACGACATAATTAATAAAATTAATCATGCTTACGCCACTAGAAAAGAATTAGATCAAATGGGTGAGCAGGCTAAAACTTTTATAAAAGATAATTTTAATTACAATAAGATGAAAGATGAATATTTAAGGTTGATAGATAGTGAATAAAATAAAGATATGTGGTATTACGAATGTAGATGATGCGAATCTTTGTAAAGATTTACCAATCGACTTTGTGGGATTTAATTTTTATCCTAAAAGCAAAAGATTTATTAATATTAAGATGGCAGAAAAATTAATTAGCGTAATTGGTAAAAATATTTTAAAAGTTGGTATTTTTGTTAATGAAGATGCTGATAGAATAAATAATTATATTTTGGAATTAGATTTGGACTATGTACAACTTCACGGAGAAGAAACTCCCGAAGAGACAGAAAAACTGAATTGTAAAACTATAAAAGCTTTCTCTGCTATGCATCCTGGTTTATCAGAATACATTTTAGACTATCAATCAGATTACTGGCTTTTTGATTCATCAAATACTAATGAAAGGGGTGGCACGGGTAAAACATTTAATTGGGATATACTTTCAAATATTTCTCCAAAAGAAAAATTAATTCTGTCTGGGGGTATAAACGAATCAAATGTTTTAGATGCGATGAAGAAAACGAGTGTAAATTTTGTTGATATTTGTTCTGGAGTTGAGTCGTCACCTGGATACAAAGATATTAAAAAACTGGAATCTATTGTAAGATTAGTTAAAGATGTCTAAAAAAATAACTCAGTATCCTGATAAAGATGGAAGATTTGGTGCCTATGGAGGGAAGTTCGTTTCAGAGACACTAATGCCTGCATTGGATGAGCTTGAAAGCAACTACAAAAAAATTAAAAACAAGAAAGATTTTAATCGTCAGATTAATTCTCTATTGAAAAATTTTGTTGGGAGACCAACTCCTCTATATTTTGCTGAGAGAACTTCTAATAAGATAGGCGGAGCAAAAATCTATCTTAAAAGAGAAGATTTAGCTCACACGGGTGCTCATAAAATTAATAACACAGTGGGTCAGGCAATCTTAGCCAAGCTTATGGGGAAGAAGCGAATTATTGCGGAAACTGGTGCTGGACAACATGGAGTTGCTACGGCGACTATATGTGCGCTTTTAGGTCTTAAATGTGAAATATATATGGGTCTTTTAGATACTTATAGACAATCTGTCAATGTTCAAAGAATGAAATTGTTGGGCGCAAAAGTCATTCCAGTAAAATCTGGCTCTCAAACTCTTAAAGATGCTTTAAATGAAGCATTACGTGACTGGGTTACAAACGTAAAAGATACTTTTTATATAATTGGTAGTGTTGCTGGTCCACATCCTTACCCTATGATAGTTAGAGATTTCCAAGCAATTATTGGAAAAGAAGCTCGAAGACAAATTTTAAATATTGAGTCAAAACTTCCCGACTTACTCATTGCTTGTGTTGGTGGCGGGTCAAATGCGATTGGTTTATTTTATCCTTTTTTAAATGACAAAAAAGTAAAAATGATTGGTGTTGAAGCAGGAGGCAATGGTATTAAAACTGGTTTGCACTCAGCAAGTATCTCGGCTGGTACAGTGGGAGTTTTGCATGGTAGCAAAACATATATTTTACAAAACAAAGATGGGCAGGTCACAGAAACACATTCTGTTTCAGCAGGACTTGATTATCCAGGAGTTGGTCCCGAACATTCATTTCTTAATGATACAAAGAGGGTCGAATACACTTCGGTAAATGACAAACAGGCAGTGAAAGCTCTTAAATATTTTTCAGAAAAAGAAGGAATTATTGCTGCATTAGAAACTTCTCATGCCTTAGCTTATGCTCTTATCGCCGCTTCTAAAATGAGAAAAGATCAAATCGTAATTGTAAATCTTTCAGGAAGAGGAGATAAAGATTTAGAGTCTGTAAATGACTTTCTAGAAAAAAATAAAATTTGATAAGATGAATTTGCTGCAAACTATAAAAAAAGCCAAAGAAGAACAAAGAACTTGTTTTGTAACTTATACGACTGCTGGTGACCCAGATATTAATACATCATTAAAAATTCTGGAAACATTATCTAAAAATGGTTCTGATATTATTGAACTTGGGATTCCATTTTCAGATCCAATTTCTGACGGTCCGACAATTCAAAAAGCTAGCGAAAGAGCTCTTGCTAATAATGTTACTATATCAACCGCTTTAGATTTGATAAAAAAGTTTAGAAAAAAATATGCAACTCCTATTATATTGTTTGGTTACTACAATCCATTCCTTAGATATGGATTGGACAAAATCATGAAAGATATTAGAACATCTGGCGCTGAAGGCATTCTTATTGTTGACCTACCCCCAGAAGAATCTTATGAGGCTCAACGTGCTGCTAACAAAGCCGGTATAGAACTAATTTATTTAATAGCACCCACAAGTACAGAAAAAAGGATTAAGGTCATATCGGAACTATCAAACTCATTTATATATGTAGTCTCTGTAACAGGGGTAACTGGGGCTAGAAAGATGCTGGATAAAAACCTTAAAAGTTTCATAAAGAATATTAAAGAAAGGACAAAAAAACCTATATGCGTTGGTTTTGGAATATCTCAACCATCCCACGTTAATGAACTTAAAAATATCACAGATGGAATAGTAATAGGAAGTGCAATTATTAAGCAAATTGAAAGGAATCTGAAGAAAAAATCATCAATTATCAAGGAAATAACAAATTTTATGGTCAAAATAAAAAAATCAACTTTCTTTTAAAGACTTTAATACTACAAAATTATATGGCAACCTATATAGTCTATTAGCTATTTTTGATAATTAGCACATTATATTTAATTAAAGGGGTGACTTTATGCAATTATTATTTAAAACACGTTCTGCTGAATATACAGGAGAAGGAGGGCTTCCGAATGGAACTTTTGATGATACTTCCACTTGGAAACCAATGACAAAATATTTAGAAGATGGTGCTGTTAACTATCCGGACAAACCCATGTTTAAAATTGCCAATGGTGAGGGAAAAGTTATTGAAACTTATTCTTATAAAGAAACAAACGAAAAAGCAAACCAAGTTGCAAATGGATTAATAGAAAAAGTTGGAGTTAAGAAAGGCGACAAAGTTGGGATGTATATGCTCAACTGTGCTGAATTTGTTTTATCTATCATTGCAATACATAAGACTGGTGGAATCCAAGTTCCTATCAATAAAGATGAGAAAGGGGAAAGGCTAGCTTATATAATTAATTATTCCGATCAAGTAGCACTAGTAGTTGATCCTTCAGGTCTTCCACTAATTCAAGAAATAGCAGACAAATTAGAAAATATAAAAGTAATATATGTCACAGGTGAAAAATCTGATGTTCCTGAAAAGATTGGGAACATAGCTGCTGAGTCATTTAATAATCTTTCTGAGTTTTCATCAGAAAATCCTAATGTTGATGTTTTAATAAGTGACAAAGAAAGGTGTATGTTCACTTCAGGGACTACTGGCATGCCAAAAGGTGTTGTTAGAGAACATGGAGGTGTCGTTTTAACAGTTAGAGCCTACCTCCAACAACAAGGAATTAGAAGCGATGACACCATGATGAGTGTTCTCTCTCTAGGACATGCGAATGCTCAAGCTATGTGTTTGTTTACATCTATTGGTGCAGGAGCTACTGCTGTTTTCTTTCCTAGATTTTCTGCATCAAACTTCTTTAAGTGGGCTCATGATTGTGGAGCAACTTGTGTTAACATGCTAGGCGCTGTAGCAGAATATCTTTTCTCTTCGAAACCTAGCGAATATGATCAAAAACATAACGTTAGAATCATGCTAGGTTCTCCAGCCCCAAGAAATTTAATAGATTTTCAGAAAAGATTTAATGTAAGAGTAATAGATGGTTATGGTTCGACCGAAATGGGAATGGTTTTGTGGAAAAACCCGGAAGACCCTAGAGATAGATCAATGGGATATCCCACTGAAGGTTTCTATGTTGAACTAAGAAATCCTGAAAAGGTTGAGGAAGTTATAAGACCTCATTGGGATCCATACGTTGATTCTGATCCACCAGATTCAGCAAAGGGAATTCTATATATTAGGCCACTGGTAGCAAATACGACACTAAATGAATATTTTAAGGATGAAAGAAGGACGAGAGAAGCGTTTGACGATGATGGATTCTTTAATTCTGATGACGTAATGGCTTGTGGTACTGATGGAAGATATTATTTTATAGGAAGGCACACTAGATTAAGAGTGTCTGGTGAAAATGTTGACCCTGTTGCGGTTGCTGATCTTGCACTCGAATATCCTTCTATACAGGATGCTATAGCTGTAGGAGTAAGGCTTCCAGATGTATCTGATGATGAATTAAAGCTTAATATCATTTTAAAAGATGGTGAAAAATATGATCATGCAGAGTTTTGCACATGGATGGCAGAAAAAGCTATCATTGCAATGGTTCCAAGGTTTATAGAAATTTTTGAAGAGGGATTTCCAGTCACTGCAACACAGAAAGTAAAGGTTGCAGAGCTTAAAGAAATCACTGACAAAACATGGGATAGGGCAGAATCTGGGCTTAAATTTAGTGCTAGAAAGTAAATAATATGAGGCTTTTTTTTCGACCGGTAGATAAAAAATATTTAGGAGTTGGAGAGCTTCCGAATGGAACTTTTGATGATACTTCCACTTGGAAACCAATAACAAAATATTTAGAAGATGGTGCTATTAGCCATCCTGACAAACCTATGTTTAAGATAGGGGATGGTGAGGGAAAAGTTATTGAAACTTATTCTTATAAAGAAACAAACGAAAAAGCAAACCAAGTTGCAAATGGGTTAATAGAAGAAGTTGGTATTAAAAAAGGTGATAAAGTTGGGATGTATATGCTCAACTGTGCTGAATTTGTTTTATCTATAATTGGAATACATAAGACTGGTGGAATCCAAGTTCCTATCAATAAAGATGAGAAAGGGGAAAGATTGTCTTATGTGATAAATTACTCTGAAATGGTTGCGCTAGTAGTTGACCCTTCTGGTCTTCCACTAATTCAAGAAATAGCAGATAAATTAGAAAACCTCAAAATTATTTACGTTACAGGGGAGCCAAAAGAGGTGCCTGAGAAGATTGGCAATATAGATTCTAGGCCATTCAATAATCTTTATGAGTTTGCAACTGAGAACCCTAACATTGAAGTATTAATTAAAGATAAAGAAAGATGTATGTTTACCTCTGGAACGACAGGTCTCCCAAAAGGTGTTGTGAGAGAACATGGCGGAATAATAATGACAGTTAGGAGTTACTTACAGCAAGGCGTCGGCTCGGATGACATATTGATGAGCGTTCTTTCTTTAGGGCATGCGAATGCGCAAGCTATGTGCTTATTTAGCGCTATAGGTGCAGGAGCTACTGCTGTTTTTTTTCCTAGATTTTCTGCGTCAAACTTTTTTAAATGGGCACGTGATTGTGAAGCTACTATAACAAATTTTTTGGGTGCAGTCTCAGAATATCTTTGGTCTTCTAAGACTAGTGAATACGATCAAGCACATAAAATTAGATTTGTACTAGCCGGACCTGCTCCTAAAAATTTGAAAGAATTTGAACAGAGATTTAATTTAAAAATAATAGAGGGATATGGTTCTACAGAAATGGGTATGCCTTTATGGAAATATGCCGAGGATGAAAGAGTTGGATCTTGCGGTTACACGGTAGATGGATATTATCTAGAAATTAGAAACCCGGAAAACATAGAAGAAGTTATTAAACCTCATTGGGACCCAGAAGTTGAAAAATCACCTCCTGAAAGTGCAAAAGGGCTACTTTTTATTAGACCTTTAGTTCCAAACACTACACTTAATGAATATTTTAAGGACGAAAGAAGAACTAGAGAAGCGTTTGATGATGATGGATTTTTTAATTCTGATGATATTTTTGCTGCGGGGACTGATGGTAGATATTATTTCCAAGGTAGATACTCTAGATTGAGAGTTTCCGGTGAAAACGTTGACCCTATAGCGGTAGCTGATTTAGCACTCGAATATCCTGCTATACAAGATGCTATAGCTGTAGGTGTGAGGCTTCCAGATATTTCAGACGACGAGTTAAAACTTAATATTATTCTAAATGATGGTGAAAAATATGATCATGCAGAGTTTTGTAAATGGATGGCAGAAAAGACCATTATAGCAATGGTTCCAAGGTTTATAGAAATTTTTGAAGGTGGTTTTCCAATGACTGCCTCTCAGAAAGTAAAGGTTGCGGAGCTTAAAGAAATCACTGATAAAACATGGGATAGAGCGGGAGCCGGGCTTAAATTTAGTGCTAGAAAATAGTAACATTCTTGGCACGAATTTTGCTGTTATATAAATAGAAAAAGAGATGTGTGTTTCGTAATATTTCTTTTAAATGTATCATAATATAGATGCATAATTTATTTTTTTGGAGGAATCGAAATGAAAATGATTCAGGCTGTTATTAAGCCGTTTAAGTTAGATGATGTAAAGGAAGCTTTAAAAGCAGCGGGTGTTACTGGAATGACTGTTTCAGAAGTAAAGGGTTTCGGTAGACAAAAAGGTCATACTGAAGTTTATAGAGGTGCAGAATATGAAATTGAATTTATACCTAAAGTTCAGATAGAAATTGCTGTGCCAGACGATAAAGTTGATAGCGTAATTACAGCAATTCAGACTTCGGCTAACACAGACAAGATAGGAGATGGAAAAATTTTTGTTCTTCCAATAGAGCAAGCCATAAGAATAAGAACAGGTGAGAGTGGCGACTCAGCGGTTTAGATAAAATTTTTTTCAGATGAAATATTTAGGAGGTGTTTCATGGGATATAACGTTAACGATGTATTAGAGCTAATTAAATCTAAAAAAGTAGAATTTGTAGATATGAGGTTTTGTGATTTGTTAGGCACTTGGCAACACACTTCCTTCCCAGCGTCCGAAATTGATGCAAGTGTTTTTGAAGACGGTTTAGGGTTTGATGGTTCAAGTGTAAGAATTTGGCAGGATATAAATAATAGTGATATGTTAATTGTTCCTGATCCTTCCACTGCTGTACTAGATCCATTTACATCTCATAGTACCCTTTCAATAATTTGTGATATTAAAGATGCTGTAACAAAAACAAGGTATGACAAAGATCCAAGATATGTGGCTACAAAAGCCGAAGAGTATCTTAAAAAAACAGGTCTCGGAGATACCGCATATTTTGGTCCAGAACTAGAATTTTTTATCTTTGATGATGTAAGATATGAATTCTCACCAAACCAAGCGTTTCATTCAGTTGATTCTGTAGAAGGTGAATGGAATTCAGGTGAGGATGAGGTTCCAAACCTTGGACATAAAATTAGATACAAAGAAGGTTACTTTCCTACTTCACCTAACGATACATATCAAGATATAAGATCAGAAATGGTTAGCATTATGCAAGACTGTGGTCTTACTGTTGAATGTCATCATCATGAAGTTGGAGGTCCTGGTCAAGCAGAGATAGATATGAAGTTTGCTCCTTTAAAAACAATGGCAGATAATGTTATGTGGTACAAATATGTTGTTAAAAATGTAGCAAAATTGCATGGAAAGTCTGCCACATTTATGCCGAAACCAGTATATGTAGATAATGGTTCGGGCATGCATGTACATCAATCTATTTGGAAAGGCTCAACACCTTTATTTGCAGGAAAAGAATATGCTGGTTTGAGCGATATGGCTTTACATTACGTAGGGGGAGTGCTGAAACATGCAAGGGCAATTTGTGCTTTCTCTAACTCGACAATTAATTCATACAAAAGACTAGTTCCTGGATATGAAGCGCCTATCATTCTTGCTCATTCCGCCAGAAATAGAAGCGCTGCTATAAGAATTCCAATGTATTCTGAGAATCCAAAAGCAAAAAGAATTGAAACCAGATTCCCAGACCCTGCGGGAAATTGTTATCTTATTTTTGCAGCTCTACTAATGGCTGGACTTGATGGAATTAAAAATAAAATTGAACCTACACCAGAACTAGAGAAAGATATTTACTCCCTTTCACAAAGGGAATTAAAAAGGTACCCCTCTGTCCCAGCAGCTCTAGATGAAGCTTTGGATGCTTTAAAAAAGGATCATAAATTTCTTCTAGAAGGTGATGTGTTTACTGAAGATTTGATTCAGTCATACATCGACTATAAAATGGATGAAGAAATTACACCATGGCGTGCGAGACCAAATCCATTTGAATTTGTCTTGTACTATAGTGTATAGAAAAACAAAGTAATAAACCCTGTTTTAATTGATAGGGTTTATTATCTTTTGGTTGTTACACCTTTCTTTTTACAGTCTTCATTTATAGTGCATTTAGAACAATAAGGAGAGATTGGCTTACAGATTTTTTGTCCATAAAAAACAAACAAGGAATTTATTGGCATCCAGTATTTTTTAGGTAATTTCTTTCTGAGTTCATTTTCCGTTTCGTCTGGGCTTTTTGTATCAACGTACCCTATTCTGTTGAATATTCTGTGTACATGTGTATCAACACAGATCCCTAACTTGTTATATCCTAATATGATAACCAAATTCGCCGTTTTTCTTCCTACACCTTTGAATTTCAATAATTCATCTATAGAGTCAGGAGTTTTTCCATTGTATTCATTTAAAATTCTTTTAGATATATTGTTAATTATTTTTGATTTATTCTTATAAAATCCACAAGGATAAATTGCATTCTGGATTTGTTTTAGAGTTAATAAAGACATTCTTTGGGGAGTTGAAGCAAGCTTAAATAATGCTTTAGAGGCTTTGTAAGTAACTTCGTCCTTGGTTCTAAGGCTAATTATTGTGGAGATTAAAACCTTAAAAGGGTTCCTCTTTTTGTTTAGTTCGATAAAGCTTTCAACGGCAGTTGGGGAGCTATTTTGTCTACATTCTTGAATTTTTCTTATTATCTTTCCTATCTCAAAGATCTTCATACTATTAAAAGTTATCAGATTTTCTAAATTTGCAAAATCGGATAACATAAGTAAGTGATTATAAATAAGAAGCGATTGTCTGATTTGCCAGAAAAACCAGGGATATATATATTCAAAAATCGAAAACATGAAGCAATTTATGTTGGAAAAGCAAAAAATATTAAAAAACGTGTTCGTACTTATTTCTACAAATCGAAAGATTCTAGAAGAAATATTGATTTTTTAATGCAAGAAGCTGACGATTTAGATTTTATTTCAACTAAGACTGAAGAGGATGCTCTACTTTTAGAGAATAGAACTATTAAAAATAAGCAACCAAAATACAATATTCTTTTAAAAGATGATAAAACTTATGC
>Ga0310344_10003173_pt1 | contig 12279 bp, 12 predicted proteins | sample HC15DNA20200_MG_FD_203801 | JGI IMG/M metagenome (GOLD analysis project Ga0310344, IMG submission 203801) | Marine microbial communities from station ALOHA, North Pacific Subtropical Gyre - HC15-DNA-20-200_MG | ecosystem: Environmental > Aquatic > Marine > Oceanic | place: Pacific Ocean: North... | reverse complement strand
TTTTAAAAATTAATTGCCCAATAAATCAATTAGACAAAACATTAAAAAATTTTGTCAAAAAAAACAAATTAAGTAATAGTGTATTTAAAGATTTATCAACTATAAGGAATTTATCAAAAATAAATTCAAAGACTATTTTTTCAACAAATTTTGGTAGAAATATAGAATATTATACTGGAATAGTTTTTGAGATATACAATTCATCAAAAAAAGAGATAGCACGAGGTGGGAGATATGACGGTTTATTGAAAAGCTTAGGTTCTAAAAAAAATATTTCAGCTGTAGGTGCTGCAATTAATTTAAATAACTTATAAATATGAAAAATTTAATAACCATAGGTTTACCAAGCAAAGGAAGATTAAAAGAAGACTCAATAAGTTTTTTTGAAAAAAAGAATTTTAAACCAACATCTAACGGTGGGGAAAGAAATTATTTTGCTCAAATAGAAAATTTACCTAATTCAAAAATTATATATTTGCATGCCAAAGAGATAATCCAAAGACTTGGTGATGGAACAATTGATATAGGGATATCCGGTTTAGATTTATTGAAAGAATCATCAGTCAATCTACAAAAAAAAATTGAAATAAAAAAAAAACTAGATTTTGGTGTAGCTGATGTAGTGGTTGCTATTCCTAATGATTGGATAGATGTTCAAACAATAGCAGATTTAGAAGAAGTTTCTTTTGATTTTAGAGATAAAAAAAATACCAGGTTACGAGTTGCTACAAAGTATCCAAATCTGAGTAATAATTTTCTAGTTTCAAAGGGAATTACCCAATACAGACTTGTGCCAAGTCTTGGGGCAACAGAAACTTATCCATTTATTGGATCTTCTGAAATTATTACTGATATAACTTCAACGGGAAAAACTTTAAAGGATAATAATCTTAGAGTTCTTAAGGATGGATGTATTTTAAGTTCTCAAGCTTGTTTGTTGATTTCAAAAAAAAAGGCCGCAGCTTTGCGACCTTTTTTAAATTCATTAATTTAAGCGGATTACATTCCCATTCCACCCATACCACCCATACCACCCATTCCTCCTCCTGGAGGCATAGCAGGGCCAGAATCTTTTTCTTCAGGTTTATCAGCAACCATAGCTTCTGTTGTAATTAACAAACCAGAAATTGAAGCCGCATCTTGTAATGCTGTTCTAACAACTTTAGTTGGATCTATAATTCCTTTTGCAAACATGTCACAATATTCCTCGTTTTGTGCATCATAACCTTGGTTAGGTTTTTTAGATTCCAAAAGTTTTCCAACAACTACAGAGCCATCTACTCCAGCATTAGTAGTGATTTGTCTTATTGGAGCTTCCAAAGCTTTTCTCACTATGTCTACTCCTGCTTTTTGATCAGCTCCTTTAGCTTTCAACTTGTCTAATTCTTGAGCAGCATAGAGTAAGGCACATCCACCACCAACAACAACTCCTTCTTCAACAGCAGCTCTTGTAGCGTTAAGCGCATCCTCAACTCTATCTTTTCTTTCTTTAACCTCTACTTCTGTTGCTCCTCCAACTTTTATTACAGCAACGCCACCAGCTAATTTGGCAAGTCTTTCTTGAAGTTTTTCTTTATCGTAATCAGAGGTAGTTTCTTCTATTTGTTGTCTTATTTGATTACATCTTGCTTCAATATCGGATTTTTTTCCAGATCCGGCAACTATTGTACTATTGTCTTTATCAACTTTTACTTTTTTACAAGAACCAAGATCATTGATTTTAACATTTTCTAATTTTATTCCTAAATCTTCTGAAATTACTTGTCCGCCAGTTAAAATAGCAATATCTTCTAGCATGGATTTTCTTCTATCGCCAAAACCTGGAGCTTTTACTGCAACAACTTTTAGTCCTCCTCTTAATTTGTTTACAACTAAAGTTGCTAGAGCTTCACCCTCTACATCTTCAGAAATTATCATTAATGGTCTACCAGCTTGAACAACGGACTCTAATAAAGGTACTATCGTTTGCAAGTTTGCTAATTTTTTTTCGTGCAATAGAATAAGAGGATTCTCTAATTCAGTAGTCATTTTGTCTGCATTTGTAATAAAGTAAGGAGAAAGATATCCTCTATCAAATTGCATACCCTCAACAACATCTAATTCTGTTTGAAGACCTTTAGCTTCTTCAACAGTAATAACTCCTTCATTACCAACTTTTTGCATTGCTTTTGAAATCATATCTCCAATCTCTTTTTCTCCATTAGCAGAAATTGTTCCAACTTGAGCAACTTCATCGTTAGTTTTTACTTTTTTTGAAGATGATTTTAATTTCTCAATTACATGTGCTACTGCAATATCAAGTCCTCTTTTAACATCCATTGGATTCATTCCGGCAGTGACATATTTTATTCCTTCTCTAACTATAGATTGCGCTAAAATTGTAGCAGTAGTTGTTCCATCGCCAGCTTCATCATTTGTTTTACTAGCTACTTCTTTTACCATTTGAGCTCCCATATTTTCAAATTTATCTTGTAGCTCAATTTCTTTAGCGACTGTAACGCCATCCTTAGTTGTTCTTGGGGCACCATAAGATTTGTCTAAAACAACATTTCTTCCTTTTGGACCCAAAGTTACTTTCACAGCATTAGCAAGAGTATCAACTCCTTTTAACATTTTAGCTCTTGCTTCTGTGTCGAATTTTACAATTTTTGCCATTTTATTTTTTTCCTTTCGAAATTCCCATAATGTCAGATTCTTTCATTATGCTGTATTCTTTTCCATCTATTTTAACTTCAGTGCCTGACCACTTTCCAAACAAAACTAAATCACCAATTTTAACATCCATAGGTATAATTTTTCCATCCTCAGTTCTTGTACCCGATCCTACGGCAACTACTTTTCCCTCTTGAGGTTTTTCTTTTGCCGTATCTGGTATAATAATTCCACCGGCTGTTTTTTCTTCGCTATCTAACACCTCAATTAGAACACGATCATGTAATGGTCTAAATTTCATAATAAAATTTCTCCTAATTTTTTTTATAGCAGATATATAATATTGGACACAAATATTTCAATACCCTCAAAAAGCTAAGAATTTATACCATAAATCTCTCAAAAAACTGTATTTTTTATCTTTCTTAAGTTAATTATTAAATACCATGGAAATGAAATTTATTAAGGGTTTGAGCCAGATTGAAGGTAAATATGATACTTTTTTTATAGATTTGTGGGGAGTTATTCATAATGGGATAGAGCTTTTTCCAGAAGCTATCAATGTACTTAAAAATTTAAATAAATTAAACAAAAGATTTGTATTAATATCTAATGCTCCAAGACCATCAAAAAGTGTTGAAAAATATTTAATTAATTTAAAAATGGATAAGGTTTTTTTAAAAAATATTTTTACTTCTGGTGAAGCGGCCTTACAAACTTTAAGAAAAGAAAATTATGGTAAAAAATTTTATCACATAGGAGCACAAAGGGATGAAGATTTAATTAAAGGTTTTGAAATAAATAAAACAAGTTTAAATAATTGTGATTTTATTTTATGTACAGGGCTTTTTGATAAAGAAGAAAATTCTCTGGACTATTACAGAGATTTATTAAAAGAGTTTACAAAAAAAAAAATGTTGTGTACAAACCCCGATCTTATTGTGCATAGAGGTTTAAAAGTTGAGTACTGCGCAGGCACGATAGCAGAAATTTTTAAGAAGCTAGGTGGTGAGGTTGTATATTTTGGAAAACCCTATTCTGATATTTACAATTTTTGCTTAAAAAAAAATGAAAATATTTTAGCTATTGGAGACAATATTAGGACAGATATAAAAGGAGCAAATAAAATGAAATTTGATTCATTGTTTATTACAAGCGGAATTCATAAAAAGGAATTTTTTAATTTATCATTTAAAGACTATGATAAGGTTTTAGATAAATATGAAGTTAAAACAAATTTTTATTTAGAAAAATTAAATTGGTAAAATTATGAAAATCTTTAAAAACCTAAAAATTCCCAAAAATTATCAAAGATCTTCGTTAGCTATTGGAAATTTTGATGGAGCTCACAAGGGTCATCAAAAAGTTTTTATCCACGCAAAAAAATATGCAAAAAAAAACAATTCAAAATTTGGTGTATTAACTTTTTCACCATTACCAATGATGTTTTTTAATAAAAATATTAAAAATTATAGATTAGCTTCTGAGTCTCAAAAAATGAATTTTCTAAAAAAATATGGAGTAGATTTTGTAATTATTATTAAATTTAATAAAGAATTTTCTAAGTTAAATCCAAATAATTTTATAAAAAATATTATTCATGAAAAAATAAGTCCAAAATTTATTTTTGTAAGCAATAATTTTAAGTTTGGTCATAAAAGGAAGGGCAATGTAAAACTTCTAGGGAAGCTTGCTAAAAAATATAAATATCAATTATTTAAAACATCACCACACAAGCAAAATAAAAAATTAATTTCATCTACTAGAATTCGTAAAGCTTTAAAAAATGGGCAAATTCAAAATGCAAATAAATTGCTTTCAAGAACATGGCACATTGAAGGGAAGGTTATACAGGGAAAAAAAATAGGTCGAAAACTAGGATATAGAACATGCAATATACACATCAAAGATTATGTATTGCCTAAGCTAGGAATTTATGCTGTGAAAGTGAGAATAATAAATGAAAAAAATATATTAAGGGGAGTCGGTTATCTTGGATCCAGACCAACTTTTAAAGGTAAGCAAATTTTTCTTGAAATAAACATATTCGGAATTAAAAAAAATCTTTATAAAAAGAGGTTAAGAGTATATTTTTTAAAATTTATAAGAGGAGATAAAAAGTTCAGTGGTTCAGAAAGACTAGTTAAGCAAATGAATAAGGATGTAATTTCAGCAAAGAAAAGTTTAAAAACTAAGTTGATTATATGAGTAAAGAAAATATTAATTTACCTAAAACTTCATTTTCAATGAAGGCAAATTTACCGAATAAAGAACCTGAAATTTTAAAAATTTGGGAAGAATTAAATTTATATAAAAAACTTAGAGAAAGAGGAAAAGGAAAAGAAAAGTTCGTTTTGCATGATGGACCGCCATATGCAAATGGTCATATACATATGGGAACAGCTCTTAATAAAATTCTTAAAGATATAATAACAAGATTTCATCAAATGACTGGAAAAGACTCAGTATACGTTCCTGGGTGGGACTGTCATGGACTGCCAATAGAATGGAAAATAGAAGAACAATATAAAAAAAATAAAAAAGATAAGGATCAGGTTCCAATAAAAGACTTTAGATTAGAGTGTAGAGAATTTGCTGAAAAGTGGATTCAAATTCATATAAAGGAATTCAGAAGATTAGGTGTAGAGGGCGATTGGAAAAATTATTATTCCACCATGAGTTTTGATGCTGAGGCCCAAATAGTTAGGGAGCTAGGCAAATTTTTAATTGATGGCAGTTTATATCAAGGATACAAACCTGTTCTTTGGTCTACGGTAGAAAAAACAGCACTTGCTGATGCTGAGGTTGAATATAAAGATCATACTTCTAATACAATTTATGTAGGTTTTAAAGTTAAGAATTCAAAAAATAATTTTTTAAAAGATGCTGAAATTATTATTTGGACCACCACACCCTGGACAATACCTGCAAATAAAGCTTTGGCGTATAATAAAAATTTAGATTATTCAATTATTGAAATTAATTCATTATCTGAGAATTTTAATAATAAAAAAATTGTAATAGCTACAAAACTTTTAGATCAAGTTTTAAAAGATAGTGAAATAAAGACTTATAAATTAATTAAAGAAATTAAAGGAAAAGATTTTGAAGGAACAATTTGTTCACATCCTTTTCAAAGTTTAGATTATCAATATGATGTACCAATGTTGGAAGCAAATTTTGTAACACTAGATCAAGGAACAGGCATTGTACATTGCGCCCCAAGTCATGGACCGGATGATTTTAATTTATGCTTAAAACATGGAATTAAATCATTAGACACAATAGATGACGATGGAAGATATACTAAACATATAAAAAAATTTCAGGGAATTCATATTTTTAAAGCAGACAAAATTGTGATTGAAAAACTTAAAGAATGCAAAAAATTATTAGCAAATGGAAAGTTAACTCATAGCTATCCTCATTCTTGGAGATCCAAAGCACCATTAGTTCATAGAGCTACATCTCAATGGTTTATTTCTATGGAAAAAAGGGATTTAAGAAAAAAAGCTCTTAAAGCAATCGATGATACAAATTTTTATCCCGAAAGAGGCAGAGATAGAATTCGTTCAATGATAGAAACTAGACCTGATTGGTGCATTTCTAGACAAAGAATATGGGGAGTTCCTTTGCCTTTGTTTGTATCAAAAAAAACAAAAGAACCTTTAAAAGATTTAGACGTTGTAGAAAATATTGCAAAGATTTTTGAAAAAGAAGGTGCTGACTGTTGGTTTATGGATGATCCTCAAAAATTTTTAGGAAAAAAGTATAAAAAAGAAGACTACATAAAGTCAAATGACATAGTAGAAGTTTGGTTTGATAGTGGAGCTACTCATAGTTATGTTCTTGAAAAAAGAAAAGATTTAACTTGGCCAGCATCTATGTATTTAGAAGGTTCTGATCAACATAGAGGATGGTTTCATTCCTCTTTGTTAGAATCTTGTGGCACAAGAGGTAAAGCTCCATTTAAAAGTATTCTTACCCATGGCTTTGTAGTTGATGGCAAAGGTTTAAAAATGTCTAAATCAACTGGAAATATAATTGCACCAGAAGATGTGCTTAAAAAATATGGTGCAGATATTTTACGAACATGGGTAGCAGCCTCAGATTATGCTGAAGATCTAAGATTAGATTATTCTATTTTGGAACAGCATGCTGAGTCTTATAGAAAAATTAGAAATACATTTAGATTTTTATTAGGAAATTTAAAAGATAAAAAATTAAACTTTGAATTTAAATCTAAAGAAATAAAAAAATGGCCTGAGTTAGAACGTTACATTCTTCATCAATTATTTGAACTTAATAAAAATTTTGAAAAATATTTTAAAGAATACAATTTTCATAAGCTATACAAAGAGTTATTGAACTTTTGCTCACTAGATCTTTCAGCATTTTATTTTGATATTAGAAAAGATGTACTTTATTGCGATGATCTAAAATCTGAAAAAAGAAAAATTTGCACCAATTTATTAGAATTGGTTTTAGATATTTTATTAAAATGGTTTGCTCCAATTCTATCTTTTACTACAGAGGAAATTTTTCAGATTATTAACGTTGAAAAAAAATCAAGCATACATCTTGAAAACTTTCCTAAAATTCCAAAAGAGTGGGAAAATAAAAAATTATTTGAAAAATGGGAAAAATTAAAGATAATCAGAAGCGTTGTTAATGCTGGAATTGAAGTTAAAAGATCAAGCAAAACTAAAGAAATAGGTTCTAGTCTGGAGGCAGATATAGAGATTTATCTTGGAGAAGAATATTTAGAACTTGTTAAAGACATAAATTTGTCTGAATATTTTATTACATCAAAAGCAATAGTAAAAAATATGATGGTTGATGATAAAATATTTAAATTAAATGATATACCAAATGTTGGAGTTATAGTTAGAAAAGCAAAAGGTGAAAAATGCTCCAGATGTTGGAAAATATTAGGCAATCCATGTCAAAGATGTAGCGGTGTATTAAAAAATTAATTTTTATGAAAAAAATATTATTAATTTTAGTACTATTTTTGATTGATAGATTTATAAAAATTTATTTTATAAATTTACAACTATCGGGGACAGAAGTTGATTTTTATATTAATTCCTTTTTAAATTTTTACTTGGTATGGAATAAAGGCATAGGTTTTGGTTTGGCTTCAATGGAAACAAATATTTATTATCATATGTTGACGTTTTTAATAGTGATAATTAACGTTGGCCTAATAATTTTTCTTTTTAAATCAAAAGGTTTTTACTCGTATTTAATTGCATTAGTTATAGGCGGATCACTGGGTAATATGGCAGATAGATTATATTATTATGCTGTTCCTGATTTTATAGATTTTCACATAGGAAATTATCATTGGTTTATATTCAATGTTGCTGATATTTTTATTACAGTAGGTATAATTGGACTTGTATTAGCAGAACTAATAAATACAAATAAAGAATCAAAAAATGTTTAAAAAAATTATATTTATTTTAATTTTGGGTATTTTTTTAAGCTCATGTGGTGATACGCTTGATTCAGTAAAAAGAGGGCTGACAGGAGCAAAAGCAAAATCCACAGATGAATTTTTCATAAAGAAGAAAGATCCATTAATATTACCTCCTGACTTTGAAAATTTACCAGCACCAGGTGAAACGGTTACAGTGACCGAGGAAGTTTCTGATTTTGAAAAATCCCTTGAGGATTCAATTGAAGAAACATCCACATCCACATCTACAAGTTCTACTGAAGAATCTATTTTAAGAAAGATTAAATCAAAATAAATGATAAAAAAAAATAATTTTTTTAAAAATTATTCAAATCAATCCATAGCATATAAAAAAAATTTAGCTAAAACAAAAAAATTATTTAATAGTTTAAAAGAAGATATATACCAGAACAAAATTGAGGTATTAGAAACTTTTGAAAAAAAATACAATTACGATTTTTCAGAAGACACAATTAAAAAATTTTCTAATTATAAAAATATTATATTAATTGGTATGGGCGGATCAATCTTGGGGGCAAAAAGTATATATTTTTTTTTAAAAAAAAAAGTTAAAAAAAAAATATTCTTTTTTGACAATCTAGATATTAATTTATACTTAAAATATAAGAAAATTGAAAAAATAAAAAATTCTTGCTTTGTAGTAATTTCAAAATCTGGAAATACACTTGAAACGATTGTAAATTTAGGAACAATATTTTCAAAAAAAAAATTATTAAATAAGCTAATAATAATAACAGAAATTAAAAATAGTGCATTGGTGGATATAGCAGATAAATTTAATGCAGAAATAATTGAGCATAAAGAATTTGTTGGAGGCCGTTATTCAGTTTTATCAGAAACTGGCATATTTCCAACAAGACTAATGGGTTTGAATCTAGAGAAATTTAAAAATTTAAAAAAATTAGTTAAAAATAAAAATTTTGTTTCTTCGCTAATTAAAAATGTGGCTACCATTTACACTTTGCAATCAGCGAAAGTTAAGAACTCTGTTATCTTGAGTTATGATTCAGATTTGAACCATTTAGGATTCTGGTATCAACAGTTAACGGCTGAAAGTTTAGGAAAAAACAAAAATGGAATCAATCCTTTTCTTTCTTTTGGACCCAAGGATCATCATAGTTTATTACAACTTTATTTAGATGGGCCTAGAGATAAATTTTTTACTTTTTTTTATTCTTCCGCAGAAGGAAAAAAAATTAAGATATCGCAGCAAATGAAATCTCCAGCTATAAAATTTTTAAATAAAAAAAGTTTAAAATTTATTATTAATGCACAATTAAAAGCTATAAAAAATATTTTTAGATTAAAAAAAATACCTTATAGAGAAATTTATTTTAATAAAAAAAATGAAAAGGAATTAGTTGAAATGTTTACTTTTTTTGTTCTAGAAACTTTACTTTTGGCCAAATTACTAAAAGCAGATCCTTTTAACCAACCAGCTGTTGAGGCAGTTAAAATAGAAACAAAAAAATTTTTAGTTTAAAATTTTCCAAAAATTATTTTTGACTGCCCATAAATTCTTTCATCTAAGATATTTAAATGATTAGGTAGTTTTTCTTTGGTAGATTTACTTCTGTGCAAGACAATTAATCCGTTTTCTGTAAGTAATTTTTCTTCTGAAACAAATTCAATTATTTTATGAAAACTAAAATCTTTATAAGGTGGATCAAAAAAAATCAAATTAAACTTAAAATTAAAAATATTTTTTTTGTTTTTTAATTTCAGTGTATCAATAAAAAATATTTCAGATTTTTTTTTTACTTTTAGCTTATCAATATTTTTCTTTAAAATTTCTAGCGCAGATTTTCTATTTTCTACAAAATATACATGTCTTGCTCCTCTTGATAAGCATTCTAGGCCAAAAGAGCCGGTACCGGCGTATAGATCTAATATATTTGAATTTTTAAAATCGAAAAAAAATTTATTTGAGTGATTTAGTAAATTAAATATGCTTTCTCTTACCATGTCTTTTAATGGTCTAGTGTTTTTATCATTTGAATCGTGTAATACGTATCCTTTTAATTTTCCAGCTATAATTCTCATAATTTTTTAGAACCAATTGCTCTCCAGCCTATATCTTTTCTATAAAATCCGTCCTTCCAATTAATTTTTTTAATACAGCTTAATGCTTTGTTTCTTGCTTCAACTAAATTTTTAGACAATGTTGTTATATTTAATACTCTTCCACCACTAGAATAAATTTTGTTATTTTTTTCATAAGTGCCAGCATGAAATATTTGATTATTTTTATCATTTATCACTTTTGGTAAATTATAAATTTCACTATTTTTAATATAATTTGTAGGGTAGCCTTTTGCACACAAAACAATCGTAATAGATTTTTCTTTTGACCAATTTATTTTTATTTTATTTAAATTATTTTCTACTGTACTAACTATTGCTTCGGCTAGATCGCTCTCCAATCTCATCATCAAAGCTTGACATTCTGGATCTCCCATTCTTACATTGTACTCAATTAAATAAGGCTCACCTTTGCTAATCATTAAACCTGCATATAAAAAACCTTTGTAAGGATTTCCTAAAAGTTTCATTGCTTTAATTGTTGGATCGATAATTTTCTTTTTTATTTTTTCTTCAATGGCATTTGTAAGTAAAGGAGCAGGAGAATAGGCACCCATGCCACCTGTATTTAAACCCACATCTCCTTCACCAACTCTCTTGTGATCTTGTGCCGAACCAAAAAAACAATAAGAATTTTTATCTGCTATAATAAAATAACTTAACTCTTCTCCATACAAAAATTCTTCCAAGATAACTTTATTTGAGGATTTAAATTTTCCATCCAAAATTTCTTTTGTTTTTTCTAAAGCATCGTTAATAGAATTACATATTGACACTCCCTTTCCAGAGGCTAGACCGTCAGCTTTTACTACAATAGGAACTCCATTTTTTTTTATGAAATTAGAAGCCTCATCAAAATCATCAAATACTCCAAAATTTGCAGTTGGTATATTATTTTTTTTACACAAATTTTTCATAAATGCTTTTGAGCCTTCTAATTGTGATGCAAATTTATTTGGACCAAATACTTTAATTTTCTTTTCATTTAAATAGTCTACCAACCCATCTACAAGAGGTTGTTCCGGACCTATAATAACTATATCAATATTTTTTCTTACTATTATTTCATAAATTCCCTCAAAATTTGATAAATCTCCATTTATATTTTCTGCAACTTTTTTAGTTCCAGCATTGCCTGGTATACAGATTAATTTTTTGACTTTTTCTGACTGTTTTAATTTATAACAAATGGCATGCTCTCGCCCACCGCTTCCTATTACTGCTAAATTCATATATTATAGATATACTAAAAATTATAGATACATGAACGGAAATAAAGCAAAAGTTAAATTTAATCCAAATAATTTTGAAATTATTGAAAATGGAGATTTTGTTATATGTGCGGTTTCTGGAAAAAACATTCCCTTGAATCAATTAACCTATTGGAATGTAGAGTTGCAAGAAGCATACTTTTCGCCAAAAGAAGCACAGCAAAGATATGAGGAATTAAATAAAAAATGAGAACATTTATAATTCTATTTTTTTTGTTATTTACAACCTCAAGTTTCGCGGCCACTTTTACAGGACAGTTTGTTCAAGGTTCATTTATCCTAGGAAAAACCAAACCGGACTCAGAGGTGTTTATTGATAAAAAAAAAGTTAAAGTTACATCAGATGGATATTTTGCATTTGGACTAGGTAGAGATAGAAAAAATGATGTTGTAATTACAATTAATGAAAAAAAAATTGTAAAAAAAGTTTTTAAAAGGGAATACAAAATTCAAAGAATAGATGGATTAGAAGAAAAAAAAGTAACACCTCCAGAAGAGGTTTACGAGAGAATTAAAAGAGAAAATAAATTGATAGGACAGGCTAGAGGTATTAATAGTAATCTTACTTTTTTTAAAGAAAAATTTTCTCTTCCTGTTGAAAATGCAATCATAACTGGCGTTTACGGAAGTCAAAGAATTTTAAATGGCAAACCTAAGTGGCCACATTTTGGAATAGATTTTGCTGCAAAAGAGGGTACAGAAATTAAAGCTATGCTAGATGGTGTTGTGACTTTAGCAGAATCAGATTTGTTTTATACTGGGGGAACTTTAATATTCGATCACGGGCAT
>Ga0310344_10003172_pt1 | contig 12279 bp, 7 predicted proteins | sample HC15DNA20200_MG_FD_203801 | JGI IMG/M metagenome (GOLD analysis project Ga0310344, IMG submission 203801) | Marine microbial communities from station ALOHA, North Pacific Subtropical Gyre - HC15-DNA-20-200_MG | ecosystem: Environmental > Aquatic > Marine > Oceanic | place: Pacific Ocean: North... | reverse complement strand
TTCTTACTATATCGTCCGATTTTGTTTGGTAATCTAGTTCGGCAGTTTTCGAATTAACAACTACGTAATTAGAAGTATTTTCACCGTAATATATTCTAGGATTTTCAACTGAAAATTCAATTTCTCCATTTTCTGGATCTAGCCCTACATTTATTTTCCCGTCGGGGGGGATGTCACGTGCAAAAAATTCCGGTCGTCCTTCTTTAGTGAATTCGGTTGCAGGGCTGATAGCTGCGCCAATTCCGTGTGTATAAATTAGTTTTGTGTTAAGCCAGGTTTGTGTTTCTTCTGACAATTTTTCAGGAGCAACTTCTCTGGCTGCTAACATGACTTGTCTATACGAATTGTTTAAAGTGTATCTGTCTACATCAGCATCTTTGAAATCATAATAAGTGCGAATTAGTTGGATTTGTTTATATACGTCAGTTAAAGGACGATAGTCCCAAAGGCGAATATTATTGATGGTTTCGAAGTTATTTTGGATGATATCTGAAGTAACCGTACTTTCAGCTGGATAAAACTCATCATCTATACGATCTAAAGCGAATCCAATTCTTGTATGGTCAATGTTGAAACCTATGTAGCTAGCTTCCTTGTTGAATTCGTTAGGAGTTACTGTGAATTGTTGCATGACTCGTGGCCAAATAATTGTAAGAATTACTAAAAATACAGCCCACAATGCAATGCAGGCAAAAATAAGTCGTAATGAGTCTTGTTTTAAGAAAGTATTAGCAAATGATAAGATTGCACAAGCAGAAGCTACAATCGTCAGAATAAACAACGCAGGTTTTCTAGCATGTATGTCTGTGTACGAAGCCCCGAAAATTGCACCGTCTGTTGATAAAAGTAATTCCCATCTACCGATATAGTGACCTATAGCTATTAGAACAAATAATATCCCAACAATTATTGAAATTTGAATTCTTAATGATCCAGAGGTTTTGAATGTTTGAGCGCGAAGTACGTAAGATAGATAAAAGATTCCAAAAGAAATTATTAAAATCACGATTGCTGATCCAAACAACCAACTTTGAATTAATGAAAAAATTGGTAGTTGGAATATGTAAAAGGCAAGGTCAAGCCCATATATAGGGTCGAGTTTGTTGAAGTCACTAGAGTCAAAGACTTTGAGGAATTGAAGCCAATTTGATGACAATATAGTTCCAAAAATTACACCAAATATGGATGTAAGTAAAAGTGATCCCCAAAAAATTAAACGATTAATTACGCTAGATAGTTGATCATTGGTAGAGAAAGCTTGCGATTCTTTCTTTGCAATTTTGTTCGCAATAATTACACTTGGAAAAGCAAAAAATGTGAAAGTAATAAATCCAATTAAAAAAAGTAATACTTTAGAAACAAGTATTTTTGAATAAGTATCTTCAAAACCAATATTCTGGAACCAAATCCAGTCTGTGAAAATGTTTCGACCAAACGATGCTAAGAATATTACAGCTAGGACGCATATAAGTATTATGAACCATTTGGGAATATTGAAATTTAACGCGTTGTCTCTTTGAGAATTGATCCAATTATTTGAATCGTTTTGATCACCTGATTGATAGAACATATCATAACCTGTATTTTTAATTTATTCTTGTACCAACCGACTTTCCCTCAATTATATCTTGAAGGGTATTTGGTTTGCGTCCGTCTGCAATAAATGATTTCCCCCCGCCTTTGATTGATGTAATACAAGCTTCAATTTTGGGTACCATTCCTCCGGCTACCACACTTGAATGCATTATTTGTTTTGCCTGGCGTAGAGTTAAACGAGGAATCAATCTTCGAGATGAATCAAGAACACCTGCAACATCAGTTAAAAAAATCATATGCTTAGCATTTAAAGCAGCTGCAATTTCCCCTGCTGCGGTGTCAGCGTTTACGTTAAGTAACTGATGTTTAGAATTTAATGATTTCATTCTGTTTGATTGAATTGCCACAGGGGCAATAACAGGGATAGCCCCTGAGTCTAAAATTGTCACTATTGGATCGGTATCAACATGCCTAATTGTTCCTACATAACCAAGTTCAGGACGCGTTATTTCTGCTTGCAATAAACCTGAATCTGCTCCGCTGATACCAAGTGCATTGCCTCCATATGTACCGATTTCTGCAACCAAATTCTTGTTAATTAGCCCAGTTAGCACTGCCACAACTATCTCTAGACTAGCTTCATCAGTTATTCTCAAACCGTCAACGAATTTTGGGCGAATGTTTTGCTTGGCCATCCAAGAAGTGATTGTTTGCCCTCCTCCATGAACAATCACACACTTAAATCCTTTTTCATTTAAGGAGATGATGTCTTTTATTGTAGTGTCATGGACCCCAAGGGTACTTCCTCCAATTTTCACAACAATAATTTTCTCAGAACTATTTGGTTCTGGTATTAGTTTTTGTGAAAAATCCTGGGTAGATTTGGATGTTGGATTAGAACTTTCAAACATTTGTAGTGCTCAAATTTATGTACTGTATGCAGAATTGAAAATTACGTAGTCTTCAGTTAGATCACAACCCCATGCTGTCGCATTGAAATTTCCAGTATTCAGGCTAATCCTTATTGAAACATCTGGAACATCCATTGCATTAACAACAGCTTCGATTGAATATGGAATTGCTTTTCCCTCGTGCACAACATGGATTTCATTGATAAAAATATCTAGGTTAGATTCTTCTATTTTTGCGCCGCTATTACCTACTGCCATCATTACTCTGCCCCAGTTTGGATCATTGCCATGGACCATTGCTTTTACAAGCATAGAATCTGATACTGAACGTGCGGCCAATTGAGCATCTTTCAATGATGGAGCATTGTCAACAATTACTTCAATTAGTCTTTTAGCACCTTCCCCATCGCGTACCATCTTTTTTGCGAGTTCGATACACACGTAATTTAATGCTTCTTGGAAATTCTCAGCATATGGAGATTTTTCGTCAATTGTTGCGGATCCAGATCCTCCATTAGCGAATACAAGCATGGTGTCGTTAGTACTTTGGTCTCCATCGATACTAATCATATTAAATGATAAATCTGCAGCTTTTTTAGTAGCATCTTGAAGAAATTTTTGGTCTATGTCAGCATCAGTTGTGATGAAAGCTAGCATTGTTGCCATGTTCGGATGAATCATCCCTACACCTTTTGCACATCCTCCAATAATTACTTTAGTGTTTTCAATATCGAGTGAAACTGCAAGATGTTTTTCCTCTGAATCAGTAGTCATTATTGATCTAGCGAATTCTGATCCGCCGTCGTTATGAGGTGTTATGTTTCCAATATTTTGACGTATTAGGGCCATTGGTAATTCAACTCCAATCATTCCCGTACTACATACGAGTAGATCAGTTTCTCCAAGCCCTAAATGTTGAGAAGCTAATGTAGTCATTTCAATGGCATCGTGTTCTCCTTGAGAACCTACACAGCAATTTGCACAACCGCTATTTGCGACAACGCCCATAGATTTTCCTGTTGTGGCTCTTGAACGGCTCACAGTTACGGACGGAGACAAAACACTATTATTGCTGAATACCGCTCCAAGATTTGCTTCATGCTCAGAAATTAGAATTCCAAGATCAAGAGTGTCTGATTCCTGAGTTTTTAAACCTGAATAAACTCCACCTGCAATGAATCCTTGAGGTGATGTAACACCTCCGTTCTGAATTAGTTCGATCATAGACGCCATTTTGAGTGGTCTCCTATAAATTTTGCTTGACTAATATTGGTCCCAATTATACCACAGAATCGGCTTTTTTCTTGGAGTGTTTTAGCTGTATTTATTGTGATACAATTGCACGTGATTTGAATAATAAGCTTTGTTTATAAATGCTAGTGGAGGTTAACAAGTATGGCTAATGTCGTTCTATCGAATAAGGAATTTAATGTCGTAGGTACTAGGCCTGTAAGGCATGATGGTTATGACAAGGTTACGGGTAAGGCTCAGTACAGTAATGATATTGACTTACCAGGTTTATTGCACGCAAAGATTTTGAGAAGTCCTCATGCTCACGCAAATATCATCAGTATAGATACGAGTGCTGCAGAAGCTCATCCTGATGTTAAAGCGGTGGTTCTTGCTGCTGATATGATTCAGGGGGATGAGTTGGATGATTCTCAGGATGATACAAGAAACAACATCCTTGCTACTGATAAAGTTCTTTACAAAGGGCATGCAGTTGCTGCGGTTGCAGCAACGAGTCTTCATGTTGCTGAAGAAGCGTTGGATTTAATCAATGTTGAATATGAAGTATTAGATTGTGTAACTAATGTTGAGGATGCTATAGCTGAAAATGCGCCAGTATTACACGAAAAATATAGAAACACTGGTGATGATGATTTGTCTAAGCGTCCCAATGTTGCTGCACATGGCAAATTGGTTATAGGGAATATAGATAAAGGATTCGAAGAAGCTGATGTAGTAATTGAGAGAGAATATCGTACTGAAATGGTACATCAAGGATATATCGAACCCCATGCTGCTACAGCCTGGTGGACAACATCTAACGATCGATTGACTGTTTGGTGTAGCTCGCAGGGTCATTTCCCAATTAGGGATAGAATTTCTGGAGTAATGGGAATACCTATTTCTCAAATCAAGGTAGTCCCTATGGAAATTGGTGGCGGATTTGGTGGTAAAACCACTATTTATGTAGAACCTGTTGCGGCTGTTTTGTCTAAAAAGTCTGGTGCTCCAGTTAAGTTGGCTATGAGTAGAGCTGATGTCTTAGAGGCAAGCGGACCAACTTCCGGGAGTTATATGAAGTGTAAAGTTGGTGCAAAAAAAGATGGCACAATTACTGCTGCATATGCACAATTATTGTACGAGGCAGGTGCATTCCCAGGCTCACCTGTAAATGCTGCTGCTAACTGTATTTTTTCGCCATATGATATTGCTAATGTAGATATTGATGCTTACGATATTGTTAATAATAAGCCTAAAACTGCAGCTTATCGTGCACCAGGTGCGCCAGGTGCAGCATTTGCTTCAGAGACAGTGTTGGATGAGTTAGCAGATGAATTAGGTATTGATCCAATAGACTTTAGGATTCAAAATGGTGCTAAAGAAGGTACAAGGCGAGCTGCTGGTATAGTTAATCCTGTAATAGGGGCGATAGAAACAGCTCAAGCCGCAAAAGATTCTGATCACTATCAAACTTCTTTAGAAGGTCCGAATAGAGGCAGAGGAGTGGCATCTGGTTTCTGGACTAATGGGGCTGGTATAGCCTGTGCTCATGCGGCAGTAAATTATGATGGTAAGGTTGGACTAACTATCGGAACAACTGATATTGGAGGTAGTAGACCTGCAGCTGCAATGATGTTTGCAGAAGTACTTGGTATCCCGGTTGAGGAAGTGATTCCACAGATTGGTGATACTGATACAATTGGGTATAGTTCGATGGCTGGTGGTAGTAGCGTTACGTTTAAGACAGGTTGGGCATCTTATGAAGCTGCTCAAGATGTAAAAAGTCAAATGATTGGGCGCGCAGCAATTTACTGGGATGTTTCTGAAGATCAAGTTGATTTGGTAGATGGAGTATTCCATCATTCTTCTGATCCTGAACTCAAGTTAAGCTTCAAAGAGCTTGCTGCACTAACTGCTGAAACAGGTGGGCCAGTTTATGGAAGAGCTAATCTTGATAGCCGTGGTGCAGGACCTGCATATGGAACACACGTTGTTGATGTTGAAGTCGATACTGAGACCGGTAAAGTTACAGTATTGAGATATACAGCTGTTCAAGATGCAGGAAAAGCAATCCATCCGAGTTATGTTGAAGGGCAGATTCAGGGTGGAGTAGCTCAAGGAATTGGATGGGCTCTAAATGAAGAATATTATATGGGTGATTCTGGGCAGATGATGAATGCTACTTTGTTAGATTATAGAATGCCTACTTCATTGGATTTACCAATGCTTGACACAATAATCGTTGAAAAAGAGAATCCTGAACATCCATATGGCTTGCGCGGTGCGGGAGAAGTTCCAATAGTTCCCCCATTAGCTGCTCTTGCTAATGCTATATACGATGCAATTGGTGTTCGAATGAATACTTTACCAATGAACCCAAGTGCTGTTCTCAAGGCTATTGCTGAGAAATAGATTTCTTCTCATAAAGATTCAAATCAAAGAGCCGCCAATTTTGGCGGCTCTTTGATTTCTCATTCATGTTTTAAGTTTTCATCATGGCTTTTTCTACTATAAACCACTCTTTGATAACGTCTAGTTGAAAATCTATTAACACCTAGTATGCTGGATATTTTCGTGGATCAATCCTTCCTTAATCCTTCAGTATCTTTTATTTTTATATAAAAGATATTTTACGTAGGAAAATTTTTAAAGAATTGATTACTGGCTTATAAAATAGGTTGGGCTTGCGGGGGCAGGACTCGAACCTGCGACCTTTGGGTTATGAGCCCAACGAGCTGCCGCTGCTCCACCCCGCTCGCTAATTGAATTCTCCAGAACGGAGAAAATACCTTTTAACTGAATCCTGAAAATTAATTGTTAGATAAATGAAACTTGATAGTGGGTCAAGTCCTCGGCCTATTAGTACCGCTCAGCTGAATTCCTTACGGAACTTACACCTGCGGCCTATCAACCTTGTAGTCTTCAAGGGGCCTTACTCCTGCCTAAGCAGGATGGGAAATCTAATCTTGGAGTTGGCTTCGCGCTTAGATGCTTTCAGCGCTTATCACATCCAGACTTGGCTACCCGGCGATGCCCTTGGCGGAACAACCGGTACACCAGAGGTCTGTCCTTCCTGGTCCTCTCGTACTAGGGAAAGCTCTCCTCAAATTTCCTGCGCCCACGACGGATAGAGACCGAACTGTCTCACGACGTTCTGAACCCAGCTCGCGTGCCGCTTTCACCGGCGAACAGACGGACCCTTGGGACCTTCTTCAGCCCCAGGATGCGGCGAGCCGACATCGAGGTGCCAAACCACGCCGTCGATGTGAACTCTTGGGCGTGATTAGCCTGTTATCCCCGGGGTAGCTTTTATCCGTTAAGCCACGGCCCTTCCACACGGGACCGTGGGATCACTTTGCCCGACTTTCGTCTCTGCTCGACTTGTAGGTCTCGCAGTCAAGCTCCCTTATGCCAATGCACTCTAAAGGTGGTTTCCATTCACCTTGAGGGAACCTTTGGGCGCCTCCGTTACCTTTTGGGAGGCGACCGCCCCAGTCAAACTGCCCACCAGGCAGGGTCCTTCGCTATGCGAAGTTAGAACCGCAAACACAGAAGATCGGTATTTCAAGGTTGACTCCATCTGAACTGGCGTTCAAACTTCATAGTCTCCCGACTATCCTACACATCTATGGCCACAATTCACTGCCAAGCTACAGTAAAGCTCCACGGGGTCTTTTTGTCCTGTCGCGGGTAACCCGCATCTTCACGGGTATTGCAATTTCACCGAGTCCTTCGTTGAGACAACGCTCAGGTCGTTACGCCATTCGTGCGGGTCGGAACTTACCCGACAAGGGATTTCGCTACCTTAGGACCGTTAGAGTTACGGCCGCCGTTCACCGGGGCTTCAGTTTAAAGCTTCGGTCTTAAAGACCTAACCTCGCTCCTTAACCTTCCGGCACTGGGCAGGCGTCAGCCCCTATACTTCGCTTTTCAGCTTTGCAGAGACCTGTGTTTTTGCTAAACAGTCGCCTGAGCCTCTTAACTGCGACCCGCGATAGCTCAACCAGCAAGTGGTATCACCACACGGGTACCCTTTCTCCCTAAGTTACAGGGCTAAGTTGTCGAATTCCTTAACGAAGGTTCTCTCGGACACCTTGGGACATTTACCCCAGACTACCAGTGTCGGTTTGCGGTACGGGCGCCAGAATATCTATCAACGAGGGTTTTCTTGGCGGCATAGGATCAACGAAATTTCCCAGGGCGAATGCCCTGTGATTTTCCATCCTCTCAGCTCATAACGTAAAAACGGATTTTCCTATCTCTACATGGCCTTCTTTGGATGAAACGCACCATGTCCATTGGCGCGCTCCGCCTACCTGTCCGCGTCACCCCTTTGCATAACGATATATTAGCGGTGCAGGAATTTTGACCTGCTGTCCATCGCTTTCGCTTACTCGCTACAGCTTAGGCCCGACTTACCCTCTGCCGATCAGCGTTGCAGAGGAAACCTTAGTCTTTCGGTGTCCTGGATTCTCACCAGAATTGTCGCTACTCATGCCGGCATTCTCACTTCCCAGCGCTCCACCAACGTTCACACGTTAACTTCGACGCCCTGGCAACGCTCCTCTACCGTTCTGCAAATGCAGAACCCGCGGCTTCGGTGGTAGACTTTAGCCCCGTTACATTTTCGGCGCAGGGTCCCTCGACTGGTGAGCTATTACGCACTCTTTAAAGGATGGCTGCCTCTAAGCCAACCTGCCAGCTGTTTGTGGAATCCCACTTCCTTTCCCACTTAGTCTACACTTAGGGACCTTAGCCTGCGGTCTGGGCTGTTTCCCTTTTGACAATGAAGCTTATCCCCCACTGTCTCACTCCCAAGGAACATCTTGAGGCATTCGTGGTTTGGTTGAGTTTGGTAGGCTCACGCCCCCTAGCTCATCCAGAGCCCTACCTCCCCAAGACTACCTTGAGGCTGTACCTAAATACATTTCGAGGAGAACCAGCTATCACCGGGTTCGATTGGCATTTCACCCCTACCCACAGCTCATCCCAGCCTTTTGTACCAGACACGGGTTCGGTCCTTCACGCGGGCTTAACCGCGCTTCAACCTGGCCATGGGTAGCTCACCCGGTTTCGGGTCTAATCCAGACAACTAAACGCCCTATTCGGACTCGCTTTCGCTTCGGCTCCAGAACTCTTATCCCTTAACCTTGCTATCTAAATTAACTCGCCGGCTCATTCTTCAATAGGCACGCAGTCAGTACAATAAATTGTACCTTCCACGGCTTGTAGGTTTACGGTTTCAGGTCTATTTCACTCCCCTCCCGGGGTACTTTTCACCTTTCCCTCACGGTACTTGTTCACTATCGGTGGCCAAGAGTATTTAGCCTTGGAGGGTGGTCCCCCCAGCTTCCGGCAAGATTTCTCGTGTCCCGCCGTACTCAACAAAATATCAGGAGCCTCTCATCTTTCACCTACGGGACTATTACCCTCTATGGTAGTTCTTTCCAGATTCTTTTGGTTAGAATTAAGGTTTCTTACTCCTTGTCTTATTCGAGGTTCAGACAGATATTCGTTACAACCCCAGACAGGCATAGGACCTCAATCCACTAAGTCTGACTGGTTTGGGCTAGTTCCCCTTTCGCTCGCCGCTACTAAGGGAATCTCGGTTGATTTATTTTCCTCGGGTTACTGAGATGTTTCACTTCACCCACTTACCTCTCCTTACGGAGTATCCTGGTATGACCCAGGATGATTTTCCTCATTCGGGAACCCCCGGCTAAGCTCGCTAGACAGCTAACCGAGGCTTATCGCAGTCTTGCCGCGCCCTTCATCGGCCCTTGGCCCCAAGGCATCCACCGTAAACCATTAATAACTTGACCCACATCAAGGGTCATTTATCTCGGTTTTGGCAATTTAATATTGACAATTTACAATTAATTTTTTTTATTTGACAGGATTCAGTTGTTAAGGTGCCAAAGACGGCCTGAAAATTCAAAGCCGTAAAGGAAATATAATTAAATTTAAGGGGCATAAACAAAGTCGCCCGACTGCTGATTATATGAGAAACTTATCTAGCAAGTCAAGCTGTTTTCTTGAGTAATTCAATATCTGAGAGATTAAATTGATTAAGAAAATTCAGTTAGTCATATTGATCGTGTATACTTCAAGCTATGAATCAGATTAGTAAGATGGATCAGTTTCAATTTGACCTTAACGAAGACGAAGAAATAGTCTTTGATGAATACCCTGCACTACTAACAACGAAACGTCTTTTAGTGTTTTCGAAAAAAGTGAATAAAAATTCTCCTGTCCATGATTTTAATCTTGCAGAACTCTACTCTTGCCAAATAGAAAATGGTGGAGAATTTAGTCGGATTTCAACAGGTTTTAGTTTGCTTTTATTAGGAGCCTTTTTATGGGGTTTTGAGATTATCCTTCATTATATTATTTCAATTCCTGACATTTTGGATTTGTTGTTGTTTGTAATTGGAGGTGCTACTTTCATGTATGGTTTGTGGCAGGTAATAAAATCGTTGACTCGAAAAAAACCTCATACGATGGTTATTTTTGAAGATCCAATTAAAGGCGGTGAAATTGTTTTAAGTTATCCAGGTATAGATAATGAGGACGCGGCAACATTGGTGAAAAATTTTGATAGATTGGGCAGGAATTATTAACCTACTCAATTTTCTGAGGTGTATTAGAGGTGTATTAAATGATTGATTTAATGTCTATTGCTCAAACTGAAAGTGAAGGTGGAGATTTACTTGGCCATCTTTCGAATTTATTGCAACCTGCTGACGTTAAGCCTGTAGGTTATCCTAATGCATTGGTATGGAAAGGAGGCAATCACCAAGGAGGCCTTAATCCTGTCGCCCATGCATTGACGGACGCATATGCTTTGTTGGGAACTGTTGCCGCTACAGATATATTAGGACTTCCGTTTTATGCAGTTCCAATGTGGGCTCAATATAGGCACGATTTGAATTTAGAGCCACTTAGTTGGTTTGGTAATATGCCATGTACTTCCATTAAATGGTCGACTGCTGGTGATGCATATGTGAACGATAAGAATGGAGATAAGGTTGTAGTTTTGGGGAAATCTGGTAATGCTCCCTTACGTACTCAGGCAGGTGTTTATTGTAATGTGAGGCCATATGGGACCATTACTGTAGTGCGTTGTATGCCGTGTTTGCCATATTCCCAAGACAAATCGGTATTTTCTGTATTGGATGATGGATTAGTTCATTCTCAAATGAACACTCCTGGAGTGCAAATGGCTTATGCAAATCGTCTTTTTCTAAAGATGATTAATGAAACCGGCCATCTTGGTCGTGTGGCAATGAAGCCTACACAAGCCATGGAAGATGGGATAAATGCTGGACTACATTCGTGGTTGATTAAAGACACAAAATTTGAGGTAGGACGGAGGTATGCGGTTGATCCATATGAAGAGCATAAAGATAGTATAGACAAAATAATTGCTTTGTTACCCGAGGATTTTAAAGATGGGATGCAGGATTGGAGTGGGCGGATTGAACAACATATTGCTGACACAAATTATGGTCTCTTAATTTGGGATCTAATTGAAAAACGCGATACTATTGTCTTGGCTACTGATTTGGATGGTGATCGATTGACAGATTTATTGGCAGATATTTCTGACCCATTAAGGTTTTTTGGTGGAAAGGTTGCTGATCATATTGGAACAAAGGTTGATATGAATGAACTATGGAATGACATGGGGTATTCTACTGGAAATGGTAGGGATATGACTTCAGTTATGCATAGGATGGATGGACCTCCAATACATGAACAAACATTGGGTTCTGCTGATGCTATGTTGCTCAGGTTGTTAGATGGAGATGAATGGGTAGGAGGAACAAAACAGCCATATGATCCACGGATTCATTTTGTTTTAATTAGAGATGCGTATCTAGATGCAAATCCAGGAAACGATCAATTAAGAAATTGGTTGGAAAGTGTAATTGAAAAGTTTGATGAAATTTATAGTGGAGAACGTCCAGGATTCATTGAAGGTTACAAAATGTTGAAGGATGCCATTAATCCGTGGGGAAATTAATTTGGTTTAAGGCTTGACTACACTTCCATCAGAGCGCCTGATTGTGTCCCAAGCACCCCCATAAGCCTTAGGTGTGTAAGGGAATTTTGAAGCTAGTGCTTCGTTTATATCAATTCCTAATCCAGGTTTGCCGTTATGCCACATATATCCGTCTAAAACTTTTGGACATCCAGGGAAAACTTCTTTTGTGTTATCTCCGAATTCTGAATATTCATGAATCCCGAAATTTATAGTATTTAAATCTAGCATTAAATTAGCAGCATGCCCTACTGGAGATGTATCTCCAGGGCCATGCCATGCAGTCCGGACGTTAAATGCTTCACATAGTGCTGCAAGTTTTTTTGCGGGAGTTAATCCTCCAATTTGGGATATATGAACTCTTATAAAGTCTATTAATCTTTCTTTGATCATTGGGGTGATTTCGTGAGGGTTGTTGTAAAGTTCTCCCATGGCGATAGGAGTACTAGTTTGATTCCGAACTATTTTGAAATAATCATTATCTTCTGGAGAAAACAAATCTTCTAAGAAGAATAGTTTGTAATCTTCAACTTGTTTAGCAAAGTCTATTCCTAAGAT
>Ga0310344_10003171_pt1 | contig 12281 bp, 5 predicted proteins | sample HC15DNA20200_MG_FD_203801 | JGI IMG/M metagenome (GOLD analysis project Ga0310344, IMG submission 203801) | Marine microbial communities from station ALOHA, North Pacific Subtropical Gyre - HC15-DNA-20-200_MG | ecosystem: Environmental > Aquatic > Marine > Oceanic | place: Pacific Ocean: North... | reverse complement strand
GCGTTCAATATCTCATCCGTCTGGTAATTTACTTCAATGTAATCGGAAATCTCGAATTTCGCAGAACGCCTCATATTTTGTATCCTGTGAACAATTTCCCGCGCTTGGCCTTCCATTATCAAATCCTCTGTTAACTCCACGCTCACTGCAACCACATATCCTCCCTCAGAAGCCGCAGAATAACCTTCAAGGGGATATTGTTCTACCAATAATTCTTCTGGAAGAATGGTGAATTCTTCCAAAATAATCGGTTTATTAGATGATACATTCCCTGCCAACACAGCAGGGTCGGCGGCCTCAATCAATTTGCGAACGGTATTCATCTCTTTACCATGTTTAGGCCCGAGTTTCTGAAAATTAGGTTTGACCTCGAAGCGGATCACTCCTTCAACTTCGGTAGCATCTTTTATCTCCGCAACATTGAGTTCATCTTTAAGTTGATTTTCAATGGTCGTTAAAAATTTGCGCTCGGAATCCACGGGAATGCTAACAACAGCTACGGCAAGAGGTTGCCGAACCTTCAACCCCGAATTCTGACGTGAGGCACGTCCTAGACTGGACAATTTCATCGCCAGGCGGGTGGACTGAGAGAGTTCAATATCTATTAAATTCTCGTCAGAAAGAGGATAGTCATCTAGGTGCACACTTTCCGCTCCCCTATTGGAAGTGGACACCAAATTCCCATACATATCTTCTGTTACGAAAGGCATAAATGGTGCTAGAAGCTTTGACACAGTCAACAAACATTCATACAGAGTACTATAGGCTGAGAGTTTATCTTCGTCCCCCGATTGTTCTTCAAGTGTCCCAGACTTCCAGAAGCGACGTCGACTTCTCCTTACATACCAATTGGAAAGATATTCAACATATCCCTCGATTGCCCTAGCCGCCTTATCAGGCTCAAAGTTGTCCAAGGCAGTCGTTACTTCACTTATGAGTTGATTCAACTCTGAAATTATCCATCTATCCAACTCAGAGCGGTTACTCACTGCGGGCGCACTAGAATTGGGATTAAAGCGATCGATATTAGAGTAAGTTACAAAAAATGAGTACACGTTCCACAAAGGAATAATGAATCTTCGCCTGACTTCATCAGCCGTTTTAAATCCAAAATTAATGTTCGCTGCTGGATTTTGTCTCACAAAAGCCCATCTCATTGAATCTACACCCATTTGGTCCGCTGCATCCTCAAACCAGATCGCATTCCCTTTGCTCTTATGCATGTCATCACCATTTTCATCACGCATAAGAGCATAACTAAACACATTTTTGAAAGGCTCAGTATTTTCAAGAGCTGTACTCATAGTCAGCAAGGAATAAAACCAATTCCGAAATTGCCCCGGAAAACTTTCTGATATCCAATCAGCGGGAAACCATTTTGACCAATTGTCTTTATCCTCTCCATACCCTAGTGTTGAAAAGGGCACTATCCCCGCATCCAGCCATGCATTACCAACATCAGAAATGCGAGATACGGATTCTCCGCAATCTTCACATTTAATCTTTACTGCATCAATCCACGGGCGATGAGGAGAATGTTCCTCAAATTCACTCCAGCCCTCTATAGCCCGTTCTTTAAGTTCCTGTTTACTTCCCAAAACATGAACTCGACCGCAATCACATTTATAAATAGGCAATGCTAGGCCGTAATATCGCTTTTTAGATATCATCCAATCATCCATGTTGCGAAGCCAATCCAGCTCTCTCTCCAACCCAAAAGATGGAACCCAACGTATTTTTTTTGTGACATCAGAGATCATGTGCCGCAATTCGGACATTGATATAAACCATTCATCAACAAGTCTAAATACTAATTCCGAATCGCATCGCCAGCAAACCGGATACCGGTGAGAATATTTATCTAATCTATAAAATATGCCTTTTTCTTTCAGGCTCGAATAAATAGCCTCATTAACTTCATATACATTCTTACCTGTAAGCCAATCGAATCCTTCTATAAAATCTCCGTACTCATCCAGTGGTGCAATGGCTGGAAGATTTTCTACCTTCCCAAGAGCGAAGTCCTCTCGGCCAGCTCCTGGTGCTGTGTGTACGATACCGGTGCCTTCAGTATCACTTACTTCATCCCACGCAACTACTCTGTGTTCGATTCCTTTTTGTGCAGTGAGCTCCTCAAAAGGACTTTTGTATCTTAAACCGATCAAGTCGGAGCCGGATATCTCCTCCACAATTTCATAGTCTTTGTTGAGAACCTCAATACGTTCTTTGACAAGGTACAAAGTATCAGTACCTTGTGTAACTTTCACATAAGTTTTCTCCGGATTAACAGCCGCGGCAATATTTGAAGTTAACGTCCAAGGCGTGGTAGTCCATATCAAGAGGGACGTATTTTCTGGTCCATTATTCAGTAAAGGAAATTTCACAAAAAGCCCCGGATGGACAATCTCTTTGTAACCCTCAGTTACAATTTCATGTTCTGACAGCCCGGTCCCACATCGGGGGCACCACGGCATAACATCGCGTCCTTCATACATCCAGCCCTTCTCAAAACACGTTTTTAAAAAATGCCAAATCGTGTAGTTATTCTGGTCCGATTTAGTGTGATAAGAATTATCCCAATCCATCCAGTATCCAAGTCTTTTAGATTGGTCAGAAATTATATCGGCAAATCTGTCTACACGCTCCTTGCATAACTCAACAAATTTACCTATACCAAAAGACTCAATATCTCTCTTGGACTTGAAACCCAAATCTTTTTCAACTTCAACTTCAATCCATAAGCCCTGCCCATCAAATCCATTTTGGAATCTCTGATCATAGCCTTGCATCGCTTTGTATCGAAGAAATAAATCCTTGTATGTGCGTCCCCACGCATGATGGACTCCCATCGGATTATTAGCAGTAATTGGCCCGTCTATAAAAGAATATCGTTTGTCGGCCCCTTCATTTTTGCCTCTATATTTTCGTGGAATATCATTCGTATCCCACCATTCTAAAATCCGTTTTTCTAGTGCCTGAAAATCAACTCGTGATTCCACTGGGTTGAACATGTTTTCCCCTCGTAATTTCAATTAATTTCTTCCCACACAGCTTTTCAAGAATCCTGTAAAGCTAGGCCTAGCCAATTTCCTCTTATTCATCTCTTGATTATCTCAAAAAATAAAGACTCCCATCCCATAGGGACGGGAGTCTCAATTAAGATCCTCTATCCGCGGTACCACCCTGTTTCGCCAATCGAATTAGCGCTCTTTGTGCGTGATGTCTACACACCACAGCTAGCCCTCTAACGGAAGCTACTCGTCCGATCTTACCATCAGTAATTCCTTATATTTGGACACCAGTAAAGAAATCCGACTTCAGAAGGAAACTCCAGAGTGATATTCGACCAGTGGCATGTTATCTACTTCCACCAACTAGACTCGCTGTTAACCGCCGTTCTCGTCTACTCATCTCTTTCAACGTCACTGCATTTTGGTAAATCCAGATTAATCCACCAGTGTTTAACTGTCAATGTAAAACCACATGTCTTATTTTCATGACATTTGGAATGCGAAGACCAATCTTGTATCATTTTCAGGGACTTAATAGGACATTAGCTCCTCAAAAATTAAACATGATCCCCAAGGTGTATTTATGCCAAAAAACATAGCAGGAAATGAATCAGCATCCATTTTATTTCCTGAATATACAACACTATATAAACTTATCGAAGAAGAAGTAAAAACTTTAAACTCCAATCAACTTGATTGGACATCAGGAGAGTTTGGCTGGTCCGAATGGAGTATCCGAAGACAAATAGGGCATATGACATCGCTTTTATATAGATGGATGTTTATTCGCTGTGGAAAACTGCTCGACCCAAATAAGACTCACAAAATTGATCATTTAGAAGCCTTAGCCATGTCGAGTTACGATCGCACAGTCGACGAAAAACTTTTCGCGGATTTTAATCTCCTTCTGTCCAAACTAAAAGAAGGCATTGCCCTTGCTTCAAAAATACTTAAAAATCACACAGTACATTACATGAAGAACGAGACAGTCGAATACAACTTAGGACCACACTGGTCTATTATGATTAAGGCACATCCTACAGGATTTAAATTCAGTCAAGATCCAAGTCAAGGTAAGATGAGCCTGGAAGCGGTCTTCAGGCACATGTACTTTGAAGAAATAACTCATCTCTACAACATCCAGAGGCTGAAAAGAGCTCAGCGGATATCCACAATATCAAATGTACCTAAAGTTGGTTATTGGACCTTGGAAGAATGGGATCGCAGTGAGCCAATCTAGTCACTCGATTGGGCGGTCTTGAGCATACGATCTTTAATGTCATTTGGTATTGAAATCAAAGCTTCTCGTGATTCGGAAACTCGTCCTCTAAAAGCACCAATAGCTGCGTGTTCAATCAATTTTATACCTTGAAAATAGTCCGTAAGATTTATAAATTCACTGTCGACACCGCCGCTGGGGTCTCCTATAAAAGTTGTTGCATTATGCCAGTTACCCAATGTAAACGCTATTCCAGTAACTTTGTAACCAAACGCAGCAAAGGCACTTGCCTCACATGTACCTGCACTCATTAATTGTCGTTGATATTTAAACTCTGAATCGGATTCGGTAATTTCAGCCGCCGCATAGCGAAGTATGTTTTCGGCATCAGAATCAAAGGTACATAATCGGTCCCCAGTACGGATAACAGGTCCAAGCCCCTGCTCTACCCCTGGAATTAATGAACTAGTTTCAACGGATACCACGAAGGCATGATCTGGCAAAATACGGGATTCTGCAAGCAATCGTGCTCCAAATAATCCACCCTCCTCAGCTCTAGTAAAAACTCCGTAAAAATTTGTCTCTGCCTTCGCCAATACAAGGCGATTCAAGGAAGAGAGAATCGCAGCGCAGCCTACCAAATCATCAGCTGCCCGCATATAAATCTTCTCATTATCTACGGCGAAGTCGGGCAAATCAAAGACAAGTGCAGCTGGCATCACGAATTGCTCATCTGATTCTACTACCACGTTTACTAGACGACCATTTTCGAGCAGGCTTTTAGCATCATCGGAATGTTCAATAGTCGCAGGTAACCTCCTCCCGTTGGGGAGAAGGACGAAACACGACACCGTCTTATTAAAACAAGCTTCAGGGACTCCCCCCAACGCTTTAGCTATGAAAGATTGCGGGGTAGACCCAGCATTAATTATCTCGAAGCCAGGATGATCCATATGTGCTACGAAAACTAATGGAGGGCAGGTGGACTCGGATGAAGAAAGGTTTTGGTAATGTGCAATTACATTACCAAATCTATCTACCGTAACATCCACACCAGACATACTTTCAAGAAATTCCAATATGGAATACTGTACAAGATCCTCATGGAAGGGTACTGCGGGACTCTTGGAAAGCTGTTCCAGAATATGTAGGGAGTCTTGGTCAGAGCCATTTTTCATAGCATAAAGTCCTCTCAACCTACTTCAATAATCACTATCGGGACAGCAGCGGGACCGGACTTGTCTGTGTCAACATCCTGACATATACTCACCCTGAACACAACCCTATTCAATGTCACGGAGGAAGCTATGAATCTAGGATACTTCACCATGCCTCTCCATCCGCCTGGGTCGGATGTTACCCAGACTTTGGATGACGATATTGAGCAATTGATTGTTTTAGACAATTTGGGATATAGAGAAGCTTGGATAGGAGAACACTTCACTTCCGTATGGGAGAATATCCCTGCACCGGATCTTTTTATCGCCAAGGCTCTTGGGCTGACAAAAAACATTGTCCTAGGTACAGGTGTAACCTGTATGCCCAACCATAATCCATTTATGATCGCTCACAGAATTGCTCAATTGGACCACCTAGCACGTGGCCGATTTCAATGGGGTGTAGGTTCTGGGGGTTTCATAGGCGACTTCAAGGTATTCGGATTTGATCCAGAATCTGGCGAACATCGTGCCATGGCAAGAGATGCTGTGGACGTCATACTGGATATGTGGAATGATCCTAAGCCAGGCAAATACGAACACAAAAGGTGGAGTTTCAATGTGCCAGAGCCGGACGAATCCATCGGCCTTGGATTTCATCTGAAGCCCTATCAAAAGCCTCACCCACCTATAGGTGTAGCTGGCGTATCTCCAAGATCAGAAACATTACATCTTGCAGGTGAAAGAGGATGGATCCCAATGAGCATCAATTTAGTGCCAACGGATCAACTACGTACTCACTGGGACGCTGTGGAGGCAGGTGCTACTTCTGCAAACAAAACAGCAGATCGTTCGAAGTGGAGAATAGCAAGAGAAATATATGTTGCTGAAACCACACAACAAGCCCAAGAAGACATGTTGAACGGTGTTTTCGCCAGGGATTTCGAAGATTATTTTAAGCCAATGCTATCGTCCGTAAAGCAATTAGAAATGATGAAAATTGATAAAAGTATGACTGACGCTGAGGTTACTTCTAAATATTTAATGGACAACGTTTGGATAGTCGGAGACGCAGATGAAGTTGCCCGACAGCTTCGCGCGCTATATGAAGACGTAGGAGGATTTGGAATGATTCTTGCAATGGGACATGAATGGGATCCCAAAGACAAGTGGGTCAAATCAATGACTTTGCTGGCAGAGGAAGTTATGCCACAGCTATCGGACCTGAAATAAATTCTATTAGTATGTCCAACTAGACAGTGTTGTACACTCAGGCTAGTGATCAACAAATTAGAATTTACGTATAACCAAAAGAAAATTTGATAAATATGGAGAAAGTTTAATATGACTTTAGATGTTGCCACAGGAATCGCAAGAATTCTCAAGCAAGAGGGTATAAACTGGGTATCCACCTTTCCAGTCTGTAAGGTCAATAATGCACTGGGGCGCGAAGGAATACCAATTGTCATGATGCGTGACGACAGATACGCCGTAGCGCTAGCAGACGCCTTTTCAAGAGTAACAGCCGGCTCCCCCATCGGAGTATGCACCTTTCAAGGAGGTGTGAATGCGGCTGGGTTGCAGGTCGCATATGCAGGCATGGCGCAAGCGTATGAAGACGGATCGCCAGTTTTGTGTATAACCGATGGAGTACCTATAGGAGCGACCGAAAACAGTCAATTCGACGTGACCTCCAGCTTAAAGTCTGTTTCTAAGTGGTATGGTTATCTCGACAAGCCTGATCGACTCCACGAATTTATGAGAAGAGCGTTCACTATGCTCCGAACAGGCCGTCCAGGTCCGGTGGTCATTGCCATACCGGAGGCTAATGCCACGTATGATGAAAACGCAGACCCATACCATCCGGTGAAAAGTTGGAAATATGCTCCAGATCCCCAAGATGTGACTACTGCTGTTGATCTTTTGATTAATTCTGAGAATCCACTCGTTTACGTGGGAGAAGGAGTAATATATTCTCACGCTTCGGAACAATTAATGTCTCTAGTTGAGTTGGCAAACACACCAGTTATCAGTACGTTAAAGGCTAAGGGCGCATTCCCAGAAAATCATCCTTTATTCGTAGGGGTAAGAGGAGATCAAGTAAACGAGTACCTTGAGAAATCTGATCTAGTACTTGCAGTGGGAAGCAGTCTTTCCCCAGGACGTTTCAGCCACGCCATCCCTAACGCGACGTCTAAGACGATTATCCACTGTGATATAGACGAACTACACGTGAATAAAGTCTATCCCACAGCTGTTTCGTTACTCGGAGACGCCGCCTTCACACTTGAAGCTCTCTCACAGGAACTACAGGCGAAAACAAAAGGGAAAGGCCGCCCAGCTAAAAACGTAACCTCAGAAATTAAAGCCTCTATAGATCGTGCCATGTCAAAATACACGGAACCACTATCATCGGATGACAAGCCGATAAACCCATATAGGGTCTATTCAGGACTTATGGAGGTCCTAGATCCTCACACCTCATTCGTTACACATGAATCAGGAAATACTAGGGATCAACTAAGTACAGTCTATGAGACCCTTATACCGCGTGGCTTTCTCGGATGGGGGAATGTTTCATCTCTAGGGTTTAGCCTGGCCGCCACACTAGCTGCGAAAATCTCGTTTCCCGATAGAGATTGTGTTGCGGTGACTGGAGAGGCTGGACTCGGCTATATGTTGGGGAATTTAGAAGTTGCCCTTCGACAAAAATTGGGTATAACAGTCGTACATGTTAGCAACGGCGGATTTTCCGGATATGGGCCAGGATTTTGGGGTGATGGACATGACCCATATACACACGAAGTTGTAGGACATGACGAAATTGATATGTCCAAAGTCATAGGAGATATGGGATATTACACGGAACGAGTGACAGAACCTTCAGAAGTTTCTGATGCATTGAGAAGAGCCATTTCTGCCAATAAGAACGGCCAACCTGCCTACATAGAGTTCATATGTAGCCAATACCCTGTCTATGGTGGGTGGGTAGGCAGATAAAAACTCGTGTCCCTAAAAACCCAATAAGTTAAAAGCCGTTGCGAGCCCCTTAGGGGCTCCACCAATTGGGGGCAGTGGTGTGCGTTTCATTAGCACTCACGCCCCCTCTTCGCAAGTACCAGTAAACCCTAGCCTGATTTTCTAATGAAATCGGCTATTCTTTCACCTATCATCATTGACGGTACATTAGTATTTGCCCTGACGCAGTCGTACATAATCGAAGCGTCTCCTATCCTCAACCCCTCTACTCCATGGACCTTCCCATATTGATCTACAACGGAATTAGGATCTTCCGCAGGCCCCATTCTACACGTACCACTTATGTGATGACTCGTACGCACATTTTGCTTCAGCCATAAATCCAAGGCACTGTCACTGTTTAACTGATTATCTGTGGGTTGTAGGCGATGAGAGACGATGCCAGAATATGAGTCTCCTCCACCAACTTCTGCGCACAGCCGTACACACTCACGCATTCTCCGTAAATCTTCTTCTTCTTCAAAATAATTGTAGTTTAGCTCTGGCTGTTCGTTCGGATCAGTAGACCTAAGTTTCAATTCTCCCTTGCCTATGGCTAAATACAGACAAGCCGTCATACTTACGCCCGTAAACATTTCTTCATCACTTCCTACAAAGTACATACCAGGAAATATTACCGACATATGGTGGATGAACATATCATTATGCAAATCAGAATTTTCGGAAGTATATCTCACTCCTACGGTTATTACCCTCTTCAATCCAGTTCGATCATGCTCATAAGAATCCTTAACTTTCCATGTTACCGGTACTTGAGGATGATCCCTTAAGTTCTGCCCCACTCCTTGAAGATTTAACACCACTGGAATACCTAATTCATCCAAATGTACTGCAGGACCTACTCCAGACAACATCAACAATTGTGGAGATCCCACTGCCCCACCACTTAAAATAATTTCGTCACCATATACGTTGAATACTTCGCCTCCGCTCTCAACTGTGACTCCAGTTGCTCGCTTGTTATCGAAAATAACCTTATGAACAGTACAATCACTCCTTAAGGTTAAATTCAATCTGTTTCTCGCCGGATCTATGTATCCTAGGGCTGTACTTTGCCGAATTCTGTCTATCGTATTGAATGGGAGAGGGCCAACCCCTGTCGAATCCGGGTCGTTATGATCATCTGTAGCTTCAAATCCGATATCCTGAAAACCTTGATTGAAGGCGATGGCATCTTGCGTCCACTCCTCTACCGGATGACGCCTAACTCTTATCGGTCCCTCGTTCCCATGGAAATCACCACCTATGTCCAAGTCGTTCTCCAATCTGTTGAAGGCACTCAGGCATTTTTCAAAACTCCACTCATCATTCCCATTCTGAGCCCAGCTATCATAATCTTCTGGATCTCCCCTCAGAAAAATCTGAGCATTCACAGCGCTTGATCCTCCTATGGCTTTACCCCTAGGAACCAACATAGGTAGTTCTTGTTCGTCAGTAGCACGTGCTTCAAAAAGCCAACGTTTGACATTTCCTGGATTCAGCCACCAGCCAAAACCACGTTCGGGACCATATCCATATTTAAACTGTTCAGGCAAATTCTCAATATCGGGATAATCGCTGCCCGCCTCCAGTAATAAAACTGACTTTGAAGAATCTTCACTCAAACGCGCCGCTATGATTGATCCCGCGGAACCGGCCCCTACTATTATGTAATCGTATCGCATATTTTGCTTACCGCCTGTTTTACATTCTCAGAACTCTTTGTCAAAAACATCATAAATTTCTTAAAGTTTACATCCGACGTCAAATAATTTTATATGATCCCAGTGAACAGAAACCTACGTGACTAAATTATTTTCAGAGTATTGTGAAATTCCATTCCCTTCACTCATGAAAAGAAGAAGACATGAAACATAAAATTATAACCCTCATACTGTTCGTTGAAGATCAATCCATCAGCCACTAACCAAATGTCATAGTATCGAGGCGACTAAATTACAATAACAACCCGCAAAAACGGCCTTATATCTTGTAATATGTTCTCTGTATGAATCAACATCGTTATGACCACAATATGAATCCAGGTGACCTGGTGGCCGCACGCATGAGCGGAGGTATCACAATTGCCAAAATAACAGAAATTGAACAAAAAAAGGTTCGTATTTTGGTCAAAGGAAAAAAGGGTGCCAAATTGCCAGCAGAGCGGATTGTCGTAAATACTGGGATACAGGCCAAACACGACGACGATATCGAAAATTTGAGGAAGCGGGCACACAATTTATCCCACAGTGTCAAAGCTGAAGATCTATGGGAACTATTGAAGAACTCAGAAAATCCCCTAACACTAGACGATTTGGCACAGATATATTGGGGAGAATCTAATACAGGTGAAGAGCGCATAGCATTATTACTTAACTTAGAAAAAGATAACTTACATTTCTCATTTGTTAAGGGAACATACACTCCAAGAAGCCAAGATGATATTGATAAAATTCTACTTCGGCGACGAACGGCACAACAAAACCAGATGGAGTCAAAAATACTGGTTGACCATCTATCTGAAGGTATGCTGCCTGCACCACTTACAAAGCATCAGGACTACCTAGTAAAGGATTGGCGTAAGCTAGCCATATACGGTCCAGAATATAAATTGTCTTCAGAAGCGCAACTCCTAATAGAATCTCTGCCTAGAAAAGTGGGAACGCTCCAACAACTTGCATTCAATTTACTTACTAAAGCAGGTGTTTTCTCTCCCGACGAAGCTTTAGAGCTCGAGAGGGAAAACATCAACACTATCTTTTCAGATGGCTCTCTCAACGAGGCAAAGCACATATTTCCAGACACACTAATTACACAGGACCACCGCACGTGCCTGACTCAATTGCCTACAATAACAATAGACGATGAGGGGACAAAAGATAGAGACGACGCGCTATCGTTTCTGGTAGAAGAACCTGGTATAAACCTGGTGGGTATACATATAACGGATGTTGCAACGCTTTTGCCTCCAGACGGACCTTTGGAAAAGGAAGCACAATTACGTCTATCTACCCTGTATCTACCTGAACAAACTATCCCTATGCTGCCTGAAATGATTTCCGAAGATAAAGGTAGTCTTGATCCCCAAAAGACTCGTGGCGCTTTAAGCATACTGATCCGTTTTGCCGATAATGGAAACATTCTTAATACTGAAATAATCCCGTCAATAGTCAGAAGCGACTGCACTCTAACATACGAAGAGGCTGATGCCGCCTTCGCAGATTCAGACCACAAATGGCACGACATTGTAGTCGGGCTTATAAATGTCTCGAGGCAACTGGAAAAGAAAAGACAGCATTCAGGGGCAATGACCCTAAACCGTAAAGATATGATGGTCAAGGTAGCTAATAAAAACAAGGTGACTGTAAAAATCATCCCCAGAAATACGCCGTCGAGAGTCATGGTCTCCGAATTTATGATTCTGTACAACTCCACAATCGGTGAGTTTTGTCACCAAAACAAGATACCTGCTGTCTTCAGAACGCAGGCTAAATCTGATTTTGACAATGCGACTCAAGAACTCCTGTCAAATCCGGAAGACTTAAACGAACTTTTGGAATGGTATCTCACAGTCCGAAGAATGCCACCTGCAGAAACAAGTCTTACTCCTGCCCATCACTCAGGTCTTGGTGTATCCTTCTATCTGCAAATTACCTCACCACTCAGACGATATTCTGACATGATTATGCAAAGACAAGTCAATAGCTTCTTACAATCGGGACAGCCCTTGTACCGTGCAGAATATATATCTACCTTAGCAACCCAGTCAGATGTCCAAATGAAAACAATCTCTCGAATTGAAGAAGCCCGCAAGAGATATTGGTTCCTCAAATTTCTCCAACAGTCTCTAGACTCATGGAAACTCTCAGATTCGTT
>Ga0310344_10003170_pt1 | contig 12283 bp, 10 predicted proteins | sample HC15DNA20200_MG_FD_203801 | JGI IMG/M metagenome (GOLD analysis project Ga0310344, IMG submission 203801) | Marine microbial communities from station ALOHA, North Pacific Subtropical Gyre - HC15-DNA-20-200_MG | ecosystem: Environmental > Aquatic > Marine > Oceanic | place: Pacific Ocean: North... | reverse complement strand
TGGCATATATATTCCATTGTGGGTATTTTGGGCCTTACAAGCACTTTGGGAGGTCCGGCTAGGTCTGCGATTACGGCGAATGTAGTTCCTCCAAGTCATTTGATGCATGCAGTGACTACCAATACTGCTACCTACCAAATCAGCGCAATTATTTCTCCTTTGTTATTTTCAATTGCCTATGAATTTATAGGTATTGAAGGAGTATTTATATTAGCTTTATTAGCTTCTATACCTGCTTCAATAATGCCTATATTTCTTCGACCCAGATACGGGTTAGGGAATCATGATTCTAAAGAAGAAAAATCATCTGTAATCCATAGGTTGTGGGAAGGATTCAGATTTGTAAGACGACATCCAATACTCCCTTATTTGTATTTGATGGATATAGGTGTGACTGTGGTGAGTTTTTATAGACAGATTATGCCTCTAATTGTTGACAAGATCTTTCGCCAAGGACCTTGGGCAATTGGTCCATTAACTGCTGCAAATTCTATTGGAGGAGTGATCGGAAGTTTCTTGGTGTTATTCATGGCAAAATATCGTCCCAAAGGGATGTTGGTTTTATATGCAACTGGAATCTATGCTATTTTGTTATTTGGTTTTGGGTCTTTACAATTCCTGTCAGTAGATCCGATTGTATTAATGGTGGTTGGTGGGATAATTATTACAGCACTTGGAGCTACTGATGCAATTGGAATGACTACAAGACAGACTACAGTTCAGTTGACTACTCCTGATAATATGCGAGGCAGAGCAGTTAGTTTTCACTCATTCTCTGCAATGGCAGCGAATAATATAGGAACATTTGAAGTTGGATTTATGTCAGCACAAATAGGAGCAGGTAATACGATGTTGCTAGGTGGAGTAGTTTCGGTGATAGTTGTAATAACAGTCTGGAGAGTTGCATCGAGTTTAAGAGATTACAGATATCCCTAATTAAGTATTCCCAATTTTGGTTCGGGTTGAGATGAATTTAGATTCGATATAATAAATTCTTGTTCAATTTCATCCAGCATTTTAAATTTAGAACCCGCATTAAGCACTTTTCTAAGTAGGGAAAACTCTCCACAAGACGGGGCTGTGTGTATTGGTTGCGATAATTGCCACCAAATTGATTGATTAATGGATTCTTGGCTTCTATGAGGATCGTACCAGGTACCGCAATCTTTTCTCGAATCTCCCCAACCACCTCTGGCTATCATTTTGATACCTTGTATGCCGACATCTCTTTCGTTACAAATAGAGATTAAATTTTCGGAACTAGATCTGTAATCTTGATTTTGATAGATAATTGAATTTACAGGAAACATTACGGTATCAAAATCATATCTGTTTAGGGATTCGAGGAATACTTTTGGAGCAATAGGTCCATGTCCTGTAATTCCTATCCATTTTGTGAGTCCTTGTTCTTTCATCTCTATAAGAGCATCTAATGCTCCACCTTTTGAAGTTACTTGATCTAAAGTTTCAAAATCTAGGATTCCGTGGAGTTGAAATAAATCGAATGAGTCAGTATTCATTCGATTCATAATATCTTCTATGTTTTTCCATGCTTCATCACGTGTTCGTTTAGGAGTTTTACTTCCGATGAACATTTTGTTTTTCAAGTTCGGCATCCATGGAGCGATTCGTTCCATGGAATCAGCGTATCCGGGGGCAATATCTAGATGGTTAATCCCTTCATCTAGGCACATTTGAATTGCAATATCAGCATCATCTTGTGATAGTTTTCCTATTGAGTAGGCTCCAAAAGTGATAATTGTGCTTTCATGGTTGGTTCTTCCCAGTCGTCTTTTTTCCATTAATTCGCACCTAATAAATGTTTTTTGACCCAATCAAGGCCATTCTCCGTAGTTGATACCGGCTTGTATTCGCAACCAATCCATCCCTTATAATCCAATTTATCGATGGTTTCAAAAATGAAAGGATAATTGATTTCTCCTGTCCCGGGCTCATTTCTTCCAGGGTTGTCCGCTAGTTGGAAGTGAGAAATGGAATCAATATTTGATTGAATTGTTCGTGTTAAATCCCCTTCCATTATTTGCATATGGTAAATATCATACTGTAAACCTATATTGTCGGAGTTAACTTCTTTGATTATAGACAAAGCTTGATCTGTATTAGTTAAATAAAATCCAGGGATGTCTATGGTATTAATTGGCTCAATCAACAATTTGATGTTGTGCTTTTTTAATTCATGTGCAGCGAATTTCAAATTGTCGATAAAGGTGGTTTTTAATTTTTCGGGATCTGAATTATTCTCAGGAATTCCGGCTAGGCAGGTCACATTTGGACACTCTAAAACTTTAGCATATTCAATTGTCAGACCGACTCCATCTTGGAATTCGCCTATCCTGTCTGGTTGACATGCGTTGCCTCTATCTCCTGCATCCCAGTTGCCTGCGGGAAGATCGTGAAGCACTTGATTTAAGTTGTTAGACTTTAGGTTCTCTAGAATTTCCTGTTTGTTATAATCATAGGGGAATAAAAACTCTACTCCCTTGAAACCTGATTGTGATGCGGCTTTGAATCTGTCTAAGAAATCATATTCATTGAACATCATTGTTAAGTTGGCTGCAAAATTTGGCATAAATCACTTTTCCACTCGAGAAATTATTTTAATCTGAATTATCATATAAATTGACTGTGAGAGTGTCAATTTACTTTAATGATTTTTCCTTGGAATTTAGAAATTGTGCTAGAATACTTGGGTTATATGAGGGAATTAATGACTAATGTTTTGATAATTCATGGTTTAGGCATGGAAAGACGTGGTATTGAACAGATTGATGTCTTTGGAACTATGAAAATAGATGATTACAATGCAGCAATAACAAAATTTGCGGATGAATTAGAAGTTTCAATTGAAATATTTCATTCGAATGATGAAAGTGAAGTTATTAGTAAACTCTTGGAATCTGAATCAATTTTTGATGGCGTTTTGATTAACCCTGCCGGATACACTAAAGGATTTCCTCAATTGGCTGATTGTATTTCATCCTCGAAGGTTCCATGTGTAGAAATTCATTTTTCTAATCCTGCAAAAAGAGGTAGGGATTCAGATATTGCCCCAGTTTGTGTTGGCGTTATAACAGGGGCAGGGGTGTATGGATATTATCTTGGATTGATGGCTTTAAAAAACCTGCCAAATCTCTAAATTGATTGAAGGAGTATATATGAAAAACCCAATATTTATTGTTTGTATAATCTTTTCTTTACTTTTGACTTCATTTTTAATTTCTTGTGATTCTGAAGAAAATAATATAGAAGCAGATAACCGCATTATACTTAAAAATGATTCTCAGCCTATAAAAGTAGACAAATCAAAAAATGAAATCAAAGAGGTGACAATGAAACAATATAATTCTCCCCCGGAAATGAAGATCGACACAGCTAAAGAATATAAAGCTACTATTGAACTAGAGAAGGGAGGAGAAATTGTTATTGAATTGTATGCAGATAAAGTCCCTTCCACAGTTAATAATTTTGTTTTTCTAGCTAAAGACGGTTTTTATGATGGAGTCACTTTCCATCGTGTAATTCCTGATTTTATGGCACAGACAGGAGATCCTACAGGGACTGGAATGGGAGGTCCTGGTTATAGGTTTGAAGACGAATTTGATTCTTCATTAACACATGATTCTCCAGGAATATTATCTATGGCCAATGCTGGTCCTAATACTAATGGTAGCCAATTTTTTATTACCTTTGTACCTACTCCGTTTTTAGATCAAAGACATGCAGTTTTCGGGAAAGTAGTTGATGAAGACAGCTTGAATGTATTATTTGGGATTTCAGTTAGAGATCCCGGAAGTGCAACTTCTCCTGGTGATGTTATCACCACTATAAAAATTTCTGAGAATTGATCTGAGTATTCTAGATTCGAGAAATTGTTTGGTCTAAATCTGGGACGTTCGAAGAATCAGTAATGTATTCAGGAGTAGATGATAAAAGGTTTTTGGAGTAGAAAAACAACTTTCCTTTTGCTCCAATCCATTCTTGCTCTGGAACAATTGTGTTTTTTACAACTTGAGTTGTACCGATACGTATTGTGTTATAAGTCTTTGGGATTTTACTAATGATTAAATTCCTTCTTGTGAATTTAAACGTGGTGTTTTCGAATGAGTTAATGTTTAATTCTGTTCCCGTAATGATATTTTTGAAAAATAAACTCCGCAAAATTGAGCGTTTTACAGATCGGAAATCTGTGACTACATTATATGAATCGTCATAGAGGAACCCGAACGGTCTTACAAGCTGAGCTCGATAAATTAATAATAGGATTATGATAGAAAGTAATCCTGCAGGAAATGCATAGTAGGCCCAATCAGGGATTTGGTCAGTTTGATAAATTACAGTTTTTTCTACAGGTTGAACTGGCACAGGAAATTCTTGAATCCTATCGGTAGCCTTTTGCAACTCCGGAGTTTTGAACGTAGTTGCCTCTATAACTATAGGTTTAGACACATGTTGGAATATGCGTCCAAGATAATTGATATTTAATGTTGCTCCAATGTTGAATTTGCCTTCAATCTTTGGAGTGAAAAAAACTTCGTAAGCATATGCAAGGCCATCTGAGAGTAACGTTGTAGGAACAATTTCTAGATTTCCTTCGAGCTCCTTGGTGGAGTTTGAAGAAATAGTTAAATTAATATCGTTAATTCGAACGGGAAATGCTTGAGGTCCTAAATTCACATATAATCTTGCAATCATGTGACGTTCATTTGGCTTAAGATTGGAAACGTACTGAGGACTAATATCGAATGAAGGAAATGGTTCTATGGATAGTTCAGTAGTGCTTTCCATTGAATGGTCGAAATCAGGCCAATAGACTCTGAATTTTACAATTTGATTACCACCTTCATCTAGTGGAGGAACAAATGAAGAAAAATATCCATCGTTAGCTTTAGCATCCCCATTGATTCCTTGGTCATTCATTTCAATAAGAATATTTAATCCAGTTGGAGTTGTGATCTTGCCGGATATTTCAACATTGTCTAACAAAACATTTGTGCCGCCATCATCAATTGATGCAATAAGGACAAATTGCTCTTTTAAAGGCATTAAACTCTCTGAAATCATAGATAGCTTATATTTGCTATTTGTGTGATTCCAAAGTGAAATTTTCCCTGGAACTCCTTTTCTTCCGATTCTCCACAATCCAGGAGAAGGATCTAATATGTGCCATTTATCAAAATATTTTGAATGGTCGAATTGTACGGATATGTTTGAAGTATCTATGGTTTTCCCTTTGGGATCGCTTAAGGTTATTTCTGACTTAAAATTTTCTTTTACGCCAAGTATTGAGACCTCGGATGTTCCTGGAGCTACAGAAATTAAATGTTCGAACTTTTCTTGATTTGTGGTCTGGATTGTTTCTAATTTTTCTAGAAATAGTTCTGAATTCGAAGAATTTAATTTGGTCAAGAATTTTTCATAGCCATCTTCAGAATTTAAGTTAATTGAATATCCATTAGATTCCTTAGTAATTGTTTCAAAAACGTTGAGTAAGGATTCTGATGAACCAGGAAGGATAATTCCAGTGATTGCCCATCCATTTCTGAAATACAATCTGGCTATTGGTTTTATAGCCTCTTGTATGGCAAGAGTATTAAATGAGTTGTCATTACCAGATATTAAATAGACTGTACTCCCTGGCGGTGCATTTTGGTTTGATAAAATATTGAATGTTGATGCTAATGAGAACACATAGTCAGTTTTTTCTCCAACGCTCGGACAGCCTGGGCAAGGTGGGGGCATTAATCTCGCAGTTTCTATACTGTCATTAACTGAAAACTTGAAAGATATTTGAGAATCTTTTTCAGATCTTATTGGACCAATGATATTGGTTGGATTAGTAGCGTCGATATACATTAGATACCCAGAGTTTGTTGATGACGTTACCATGTCTATAGAAGACTCGATGTGCTCGTTACTTCCAGGGGGTACTGAATTGCCTTCGTGGTCAATTAAAAATACAGCCATCGGCTGATTTGAATCTTGCGCCGAGGCTAAAGAAAAAGTGCCTATTTCTTTAGCCAAAATTATAGCCAACACTATAATAATTAAGCAAATAATATCTTTTTTTGTTTGTAGCATCTTTCCCTCAGTTTATCTTCACCTTAAAGAATTTCAAATTCTAAGTGAATTCTCAATATATTAGAGGATCTTTTTTTGGGATATATGAGATTTTTTCTTGACTTGGGTTCAAGCTTTTAAAAATGCATGGAATATTTCTTAAGAATTATCAGGAGTTTTAGAGTTTTTCCATATATAAAATCCAATTGAAACAATCGTACAAAATATGATCACCCATAAAATTGTTCCAGTTAAACCAGCGGTTAATGGAGAACCTTCAATAGTCAGTGGGATTTCGAGTTGTGTTTTTTCTCCATTTGAGTCTTCAATTTTGACATAGGTTACCCATTCACCTGCATGATCTACGGTTAGATTGGCGACATAGTTCCCAGGTTTTTCTGGGTTGTTTAAAGCAATGGATTCGAATAAGTATTCATCATTTGTACCCAAAATTATTTTTACAGAAGCGTCAGTGATGGGTGATTTATCAGTCGGGTTTGATAAGTCAATACTGAAATATATTGCCCCTACAAGTGGCGTTTTTGGTGTAACCGTAATTTCGATACTTTTTCCCGCATTCTCTCCAGAAAAAATTAACTTTTCTAATTCAGATTCCTCTTGAGCGAATACAGAATTACTGGAAAAAAGGAAAATAACCACACAACAAAATATTGTGAGTATTAATTGGTGTTTTTGTAATAAAGGAAATTTCGACAAAGGCTTCTATTTAAAATATATTATTTGCTATAAGTATTTCTTTTCAATTAATATGGCTACAGAATACTTCAATGGATTAGGTTGGTGGGCCCGGCAGGGTTCGAACCTACGACCAATCGGTTATGAGCCGACCGCTCTACCACTGAGCTACAGGCCCAGTTTATTCAGATTATATACAGGTGAGTCGCCTGTCAAGCACAATTTGAAATCTAGATGAATTTGAAAGTATTGAAACGGAGGGTAAATGGGTATATCAAAAAAAGTTCGCGGCGCTCTTGAACAAGGCTCTTGGATTAGGAGAATGTTTGAGGATGGAATCAAGCTTAAAGAAGAGTTTGGGGCAGACAATGTTTTTGATTTGTCACTAGGGAACCCGGTGATGCAACCTCCGAAGGAATTTTACGAAAAATTATCCACTTTAGTATCTTCCCCAAATCCTGGAATGCATAGATATATGCCCAATGCAGGATATTTTGAAACCAGAGATGCAGTGGCGGTATCTCTAGAAGAAGAATTTAACTTTTCATTTCATGCTGATGATATTGTAATGACCGTTGGAGCTGGAGGAGCATTGAATGTTATTTTCAAAACTTTATTAGATCCTAAAGATGAAGTAGTACTTTTGTCTCCATATTTTGTTGAATACAGACTTTATGTTGATAATCATGGAGGTAGTAGCATCGTTGTTCCTCCAGATGATGATTTTTTACCTGACTTACAAGCTCTTAGAGAATCACTTAATGAACATACAAAAGTTTTATTGATAAATTCTCCCAATAATCCTACAGGGGTAATGTACCCAGAAGGTACAATTAAAGAAATTATTAAACTGGTTCATGAAGCTGAAGAAAGATTTGATTCAGAAATATATATTGTTAGTGATGAGCCATACAGAAAAATTATTTTTGATAATTTTGAATATCCCAACGTTTTTGAGTTGCATAATAGATATATTGTAGCTACGTCTCATTCTAAGGACCTTGCATTACCGGGTGAAAGGATAGGTTACATTGCGGTACATCCTAAAATTGATAATAAGTCGGAATTGGTTGATGCATTGATTTTTTGTAATAGAAGTTTGGGCTTTGTAAATGCTCCAGCACTTATGCAGCATGTTGTAGGATCTTTGCAATCAGTAACGGTTGATGTTGGAGAATATCAGAAGAAAAGAGATTTTTTGTATCCAAAGCTAATTGATATGGGTTATGAAATTGTTAAACCCAATGGGGCTTTTTATATGTTTCCACGTTGTCCAATTGAAGATGACGTGAAATTTACCGAAGAGCTTTCAAATCATAAGGTTTTAGTAGTTCCTGGAAGGGGATTTGGTTTGCCTGGGTATTTTAGATTGTCTTATTGCTTGGAAGATAATATTTTGGAAGGGTCACTTGCTGGATTTGAAGCAGCGATTTCTAAGTATAGAAATTCCTAATCAAGAAAATCTTTGAGTCCGCTACCGGTTATTGGAATCAATACTTTTTCAGATTTATTGATTGATCCTGATTCTATTAGTTTTTCTAGTCCTGCAAAGGCTGTCGCAGAAGTTGGCTCGCAAAAGATTCCTTCTAAAATTGGTAATTTTTTATACCATTTTAATATTTCTGATTCTTTTACAGAAGTTGCGGATCCTTTTGATTCATTTATAATTGCCAGAATTTCGTTGATTCTAGGTGGTTCACTTACTGCAATTCCACCTGCTATTGATTTTTCATTACCATGATTCTTTTTGGAAGAGTTCATCCAGGATTGTACGATTGGCATTGTAATTTCTGACTGAATGCAATGTAATTTAGGTAGCTTCATATTTGAAGAACGGTATTTTTGAGCCTCAATTAAACCATTCCATGTTCCAGAGAAAAGTGATCCATTTCCCACAGGCATAATAATATGATCAGGGAAAACAGTTGAATGATAATCCGATAGTAACTCATAGCCAAATGATTTTGTACCTTCGATGAAAAAGGGACTTAGATTATGAGAAGCATAGGTTAAATCATGCTTTTTAGAATATGAATGAGCTTCATTTGCGGTGTCTTCACGAGTTCCATTGATTTCGTGAATTTTTGCTCCATAAGTTCTTATTTGATCTATTTTAGCCTTGGGAGCGTTACTAGGAACAAAAATATGGGCTTCAATATTTGCTCTAGCAGAGTATGCAGCAATTGATGCTCCTGCATTACCCGAAGAATCTTCAATGAGACTTTTTACTCCAAAATATTTTGCTGCTGAAATCATTAATGATGATCCACGATCTTTAAATGATCCTGTTGGATTAAGGAATTCTAATTTTGCATCAATGTTTTTGATTCCTAAAAAGTTAGCAACGGAATTTAGAGGGATCAGAGATGTATTACCCTCATTGAGTGTAACAATGTTTTCACCAAATAAACTTTTTAATCTGGATTCTTGAGCGAAATAATTATTTTGAGGCTGTTTTCCGTTATAGGGGTAAAAAGTGTAGCAAATGTTAGATAGTTTCAGAGGGCTATTACATTTACTACAAAACAATTCTTTCATACTCGATAAGGATTTTGATTTGCATTGAGTGCATTCGAAATGTTGGGATTTGATATTTTTCATTGTTGAACCGATTGTGATTATTCAATCCAATATTTAATTTCTATAATAAATGATATTCTGGATAAAAACACTTGAGAATTAATTAAGAACTTTGGAATATATACCGAAGTTCAGGATATATACTTTTGAATTTTGCATCTTATATATCTAAAAGGATCCCCTTTTTTTATGGATGGATTGTTTTAGGATCCGCTGGTTCCAGTATGGTAGTACGGAATGCTGCTTCAAGTTTGATCCTTGCGATTTTCATGTACCCAATGTCTGAGGACTTGGGCTGGAGTAGGACTCTTTTGGTAGGTGCTGCTAGTTTTGGAGCGTTGGCTTCTTCACTGGTGGCTCCATTTATAGGATGGTGTGTAGACAGGTTTGGCGCACGACCTGTTTTAACAATATGTGTTTTATTGTTAGGGTTAAGTACTTTTTTGACAGGTTGGGCAACTGTCCCTTTGGTTTTTTATATAACTTTTGGTTTTGCAAGAATTCTTTTTAATAGTCCAATTCAATTGACATCTACTGTTGTGGTTTCTAGATGGTTTATTAAGTGGAGAGGACGAGCAAATGGAATTTTGTTTTTTTGTCATTCTGTAGGAATGACTGCATTCCCTTTATTAGCTTCTGTCATTATCGCTATTTATGGGTGGCAGATGGCTTGGCATTTACTTGGTGTGATTGTTTGGTTTGTCTCGCTGATTCCAGTTTATCTGTTGATTGCTGAAACTCCTGAATCAATCTCACTAAAGCCAGATGGTCAAAACAAAACTGAAGAAAATGAATTTAATGATAATGTTGAATTAGATGGGGAAAATTATTGGACATTATCTGATGCAATTACAACCTCCACTTTGTGGAAACTTGCCATAGCAGCTGGTTTGTTTTATGTAATTCATGGAGGCATAAATGCACATATGGCAGCCTATTTTCAAGATATAGGACTATCATCAACTTTCTCAGCAGTTGGAGTTAGTTTGAATGCGGTGTTTACAGGCATTGGAGGATTGCTTTTTGGTTGGTTGATTGAACGGATGAGAGAGAAAATTTGCTATATGATTATAGCCGTAATCATGGGGGCTTCAGCGTTATTATTTGTATCGATAAATAATTTTGCCCAAGCATGGATATATGCTTCAATTTTTGGTGTGGCACTGGGAGGTATGCTTGTTGTTCCTCCCGTGGCAATTGCTAACTATTTTGGCAGAAAATCTTTAGGGTCTATACGTGGATTCACAGAAATTTTTGTCTCGCTTGGACAGGCTATAGGCGGCATCGTTTCAGGCATAATATTCGATTATCGTAATAATTATGACTTGGCGTTTTTTATTCTTGCAGGAGTTTCAATCATGGCTTTTATGATTGTTGCAACAAGTTCAAAACCTACAAATCGGCCAGGTGAATGACTGCGAAAGTTTTCGATTTCGCTCTATCCTGATCCTGGACCTCTTCCCATGGAGTATGGTTGCCATCTCCTTAGGTTTGTATTAGCTAAAACTGAAGGATTTACACATGTTCTTGGCCATCTACCTGTTAAAACAAGAGAAATTTCTTGACCTACGCGCCTTCTAGTTTCAGGTGCCATCCGTTGAGAAGCAGATGCTACATGAGGTGTAAGGATCACATTGTCCATATGTAGAAGGGGATTTTCAGGCTCTGGAGGTTCTTGTTCTAATACATCAAGTCCAGCACCGGCTATCCAACCATTTTCTAGTGCAGAAATTAGTGCTTTTTCATCCACAGTTGGACCACGTCCATTGTTTATAAAGAGTGCTGTTGGTTTCATGGATTTAAACTCATTTGTTGACATCATGTGGTGGACTTCTTGTGTTGAAGGGGCATGCATTGAAACGAAATCAGATCTCCCTAGAAGATCTTCCATACTGCTTACAGGTTCTACTCCATATTCAGTCATCATTAGTTCTTCTATGTATGGATCAAATGCAATCATATGAACACCAAATGCTTTTGCTCTGATTGCTGTAGCCCTAGCGACGTGCCCAAAAGAAATGAAACCAAGTGTCTGTCCCCAAAGCCTAGGATATTCTGATAAAAGAGGCCTACCTTCTGTCCACCGACCTGTCCGAACCATTTCATCCATTACGTTAAGTCTTCGGAATGAAGCAAGAAGAAGCATCATGGTATGATCAGCGACTTCTTCGATGAAAGTGTCTGGTACGTTTGTGACGGGGATTCCATGATCGGTTGCCGCTGCAACGTCTACCGTGTCTGCTCCTACACTGCCCAATGAAATGATTTTACAGTTATCTAATGATTGAATAATATTACGCGTGATTTTACGATTTCTTGCGATCAGTGCATCAGCGTCCTTTGCTCCTGCAATAAATTCTTCTTCTGAATTTGCATCAACAACAACTATTTCTGCATCAATTGGATCTAAAGATTGTCTCTCTAGTGTAAATTGTGAGTCTGCAAGGTCAAAAGTAACTCCAGCAGGTTTTTGTGTCACAACTTTAAATTTTGCCATTGCATTCTCCTAAAAAACTTTCTGAGTTTAATTTTCTAATTTGGATATTATTCTACAGAATTACATTTTAGTCTATTGCGGAAGAAAAACAAATTTTTAAATAGCTTGTTATTTTAATATGACAGAAATAATATTGGAATAATAATTTTGCAATGAGTATTTTGGTTACAAATCATTTTGAATAGGAGAGTCTAATGGCTAAAAACTTAGACAGAGTAGAAGTGGTTATTATAGGAGCTGGAGCTTCTGGTGGTGCCTTTGCCTGGAGACTGGCTGATTTAGGTTTTCAAGTAGTTTGTTTAGAACAAGGAGATTGGCTTAAACCATCTGATTACACTACTGATACTCTTGAATGGGAAATCCATAAGCAAACTGACTTTAATGCAAGTCCCAATGTTCGGGGGCTGAAATCTGATTATCCTGTGAATGAGG
>Ga0310344_10003169_pt1 | contig 12284 bp, 11 predicted proteins | sample HC15DNA20200_MG_FD_203801 | JGI IMG/M metagenome (GOLD analysis project Ga0310344, IMG submission 203801) | Marine microbial communities from station ALOHA, North Pacific Subtropical Gyre - HC15-DNA-20-200_MG | ecosystem: Environmental > Aquatic > Marine > Oceanic | place: Pacific Ocean: North... | reverse complement strand
GGAAGCTTGCCGTGAGTACTAGTAACCGCAACTTCGAGGGGCGCCAAGGCGCTGGAGCTAGAACAATTCTCGCAAGCCCGCTCACGGCCGCAGCTTCCGCACTTAGCGGGACGGTAAGCGATCCTAGGCAATATTTGGATTAATGATGCAATGAAAGTAGCAACACGAATTGACTCCCAGACGGTCGTCTTGCCTTTAGATGATATAGATACCGACCAAATTATTCCTGCCCGATTTTTAACGACAACCGTAAAAGAAGGGCTCGGAGATCACCTATTTACTGACTGGCGTTACGACGCGAACGGCAATACGGTTGACGAATTCGTGCTCAATCAAACTCAAGCTGAGGGCGCAGCAATCCTAGTTGCTGGGCGAAACTTCGGATGTGGCTCCTCTCGTGAACATGCGCCATGGGCCTTGCTAGATTACGGTTTTCAGGTGGTTATTAGCACAGAGATTGCCGATATCTTTTTTCACAACTCTCTAAAAAATGGATTGATACCTGTAATTGTGAATAATGCGACTCATTGCTGGCTTCTGGAAAACCCCGGTGCGGATATCACCGTTGATATCGATACGCTTAAACTGATAATTCCCGGCCACGAGCCAATTTCATTCAATATCGACCGATTTGCGCGTTACTGTCTTTTGAACGGAATAGATCAACTCGGTTATCTCCGACAGCACGCCGATTCAATAGACAAATTTGAAGAAAAACGTAAATGACCTCATCCATCGTTATCCTTCCTGGCGACGGCATAGGCCCCGACGTAACAGTACAAGCAGTGCGTGTACTAGAAGTAGTAGCAAAAAAATATGATCTCGGCTTGGCTATTAAGCATGCTCTGATAGGGGGTGCCGCAATCGAACTGGCAGGAACCCCACTTCCCATAGAAACATTAGATCTTTGCCGAAATGCAAGAGCAATTTTTCTTGGTGCAGTCGGCGGACCTCAGTGGGAAAATAACGCAACAGAGCTCCGCCCAGAGCAAGGTCTGCTAGATTTGCGTCGCGAGTTAGGTTTGTTCGCAAACCTACGGCCGGTCAAGACCGTGCCGGAGCTTGCCGCAACATCACCAATAAAACCAGAACGGTTGGCCAATGTTGACATTATCATTGTTCGGGAATTGACCGGTGGTATCTACTTTGGAAAGCGAGGAAGGACTAAGACCACAGCTTTTGATACTTGTGAATATAGCATTGAAGAAATTGAGAGAATTTGTCGAGTAGCAGGAAGTTTAGCTCGGACCCGAAAACAGAAGGTAACCTCGGTTGACAAGGCCAACGTACTAGATACATCGCGTCTTTGGCGCGAGACCATAACTCGGATATTCAGCGAAGAATATCCTGACATACAACTCGAGCATCTCTATATAGATGCTGCCACGATGCATCTATTGAGCCGTCCTGCCGAATTCGATGTCATGGTAATGGACAATATGTTCGGAGATATTCTGACAGACGAGGCATCGATGCTAGCTGGATCTCTTGGTGTGCTGCCATCGGCTTCGTTAAATCAAACTAGCGCCGGTCTTTTTGAACCGATCCACGGGTCCGCTCCCGATATAGCAGGAAAAGGTATTGCTAACCCATGCGGCGCTATCCTTAGTATGGCACTTTTACTTCGTCACTCGATGGATGCTTCCGAAGCCGCAAATGCCGTTGAAGACGCGGTTAAAGCAGTACTAGCTGCAGGAATTCTTACTGCTGATTTAGCAGCTACGACTAATATGAACGCTGTGAGCACGAGTGAATTTGGCGACGCCGTCCTTACCCAGTTGAGATCTTAACGCAATATATTTACTTCTACGTTATTCCCATAAAAAGCAGACTTAGAACCCATGGCTAAGTGCGACTCTGACACCTAGAGCACTACCTCGACAGCTGGCTCGCGAAGGTTGTAGCGGGAGCTCATCGCGTAACCATAAGCGCCCGCATTGGCGATTAGCATAACATCGCCCTCCTCCGTCACCGGCAACAACCTATCTGATCCCAGCCTATCGCCGGTTTCACACACTGGCCCCACAATCGTCATAAGCTTATCTACCGGCGCATCAAGCCGCGACAAATTAAAAATTTCATGGTATGCACCATAAAGCGCTGGTCGAATGAGGGAATTCATGCCAGTGTTCACACCAACGTAATACTCGCCGTCTTTCCCTTTAAGCTGAGTTACTCGCGTAACAAGAACCCCGGCAGGCCCCACTACAAAACGACCGGGTTCTAGCCAAAGCTCTACGGATCCGCTCTTCTTCTTCAGCCCTCGAAGAGATTCATCGAGGCTCGCCATGTCCATTGGCTTCTGCCCTAAACGTTCTGGAATCCCAATTCCACCGCCAAGATCCATATAACGAACATTTGGGAAAAAGTCACGCAATCCATTTAACTGCTCGCCCGTTTGGCGCCAATTATCAGGTGTCAACACACCGCTACCGGTATGGGCATGTAGGCCGACAACTGTAGCGTCTGTTAGATTGATTAAATCGTGTAGCTCATCGAGCTCGAATAGAGGAATTCCAAACTTAGAGTGCACACCTGCTGTTCGAACATGCTCATGGTGACCACGTCCTTGTCCAGTATCAATTCGGATAAAGATTTCCCGGCCCGAGAAAACGGTAGCCCAATTTTTCAACGGATATAAATTATCGAGCGTCACCCAGATATCTTGCTCGAATGCCCATTCATATTCTTTTCTAGAAGCAAAATTCGGTGTGAATAGGATCCGCTTACGATCGATGTTCGGTATTACTTCAAGCACGCGCTCTATCTCACCGGGTGATACGCATTCGAAATTGGCGTTTTGCTCGTAGACAACTCTTAAAATATTGGGGTGCGCGTTTGCCTTCATGGCATAGTAGACCGAATCAACTGTACTCAATTCGTTCAATCTCACTAGCGCTCCTCGAGCCGTCTCGATATCGTAAACGTAGGCAGACTCGTGTTCCTCGGCTATTTTAACGAGTTCATCTCTTTTAGTTTCCCACCATGGCACGGGATGGTTGGAACCATCTGCTATCAATCCCGATCCCGATCCTGACAACTCTTCCCACGTCGGCCCGAAGACACCACCTTCTTGAAAACGGTTAACAAGTAGCCCATGAATCCGTTTTACCAGACGATGAGCATGTTCCGAGTCGACAACGAACGTGAAATTCAGGTCATTGGCAGCTTGTGTTACTAGATGAACCTTTTGTTCTTCAAATACCTCCATGACCGAACTTAATTCGTGCAAGATTGCACGGATCCTATTTCCGACTAGGGTCACGGCAGCACAGTCCTCTATGATAGTCGCTCGGCATAGACTACCGAGATCCTGACCCAACGCATTTATCGCCGGTTGATCGGTAACGTTAGCTTGCATATCGATAGAGACTGTAACGTTACTTTCCGATGTCGAAATCAAATCGACGGAGAATCCATGAGAACGAAAAATCTCAAACACATCGGCAAGAAATCCGACCTGATGCCACATCTCCATTGATTCCATAGAAACTAAAGTCAATCCACTACGTTGAGATATAGCCTTCAGTTGGGCCTTATCATCCTCTTCCCTACTAGAGATCAGAGTGCCTTCACAATCTGGGTGGCTCGTCCATCTTAAAAACAAAGGAATACCTAATTGTCGTACTGGGGCAATACTGCGAGGATGTAAAATAGCACCACCTGCAGAAGCGATCTCTTGAGCCTCACGATAGTGCAAAGACCTTAGTAAACGTGCCGAACGTACAATCTTTGGATCCGTACTAAAAAATCCCGGCACATCGGTCCAGATTTCGAGCCGCTGTGCTTGTAAACACGCAGCTAAATACGCGGCAGAAGTGTCCGACCCACCGCGGCCCAACAAGACCGTGTCACCAGCGGTATTCCCTGCGATAAAACCTTGTGTCACGATAAACTCTTCACTGTGTAGTAGTTCCGATTGGAGTTGGACCTGCGGAGCGAAATCACAGCTTGCTGCTAAGAAACGGGTCCGTTCGTTTTGCTCCTGTTCGTTATTGCTGTGAAGTAACTGACGAGCGTCACGCCAGGAAGCTCGCAATCCAATGCTCTCGAGATATGCGCATCCAAGCGTTGTCGCTGCAAGTTCACCAGTGGCCATTACTCGCGCGTAAACAGGTAGATTGATTTCCCCAACTAACCGCAATCCATCTATCAGTTTTTGTAAGTTTTGAAATTCTGAGTCTAAAAGATTTGAGTTAACTCCTAACTCATCAGCAAGTAAGACATGACGCTGTTTAATATCCGCTATTACTTTATCCGTATCGCAAACCATAGCGTTCTGAAGCAACGCTTCAAGCGAATTCGAAACACCGGCTAGCGCCGAGTGAACTACAATAGGCACCAAACCTTCGGCAAGTCGCTCCTGAACAAGATTCGCAATGGTTATCCAGTTACGAGCCGTAGCTACGCTGCGCCCACCAAACTTCATCACAACAAACGGTGATTCTGGGAACGCAAACTCTACGTCGCGATTTCCAAGGGAGGCATGAACTTCGTGATTCATCTAAATATAGCTCCTTCAAAAAAAAACCCGCTATGAGTTTCCTCAGCGGGCTTTTCTAGTGACCATAGCATTAGAACACTAATGCATGGACACTACCCCGCTTTTTGTCTGCTTTCGCGTGACAATCAGAAAGTTTTCATGTTTTTTATCTATGCAATCCATGCCTTGAAAGTTAAAGCCTACTTGCTTCCACGTCAAGACGGGAAGATCAGAAACGATCAGTAATTGCGCCTAAAGATGCTGAACTGACGAGGCGAGCATACTTCGCAAGCAGCCCTCGCGTGGCTTTTGCCTCCGGTGGTTCCCAAACACTCATCCGGGCATGAAGCTCATCTTCCGACAAATGAACATCGATACGTTTTGTTTCACTATCGATAGTTATCGTATCGCCGTTCTTTAAGAGCCCGATCGGACCGCCCACAGCGGCTTCCGGAGTAACGTGACCAACAACGAAACCATGGCTTCCCCCAGAGAAACGTCCATCTGTGATGAGCGCGACTTTATCACCGAGACCACGACCGATAATAGCTCCCGTAGGACTTAACATCTCACGCATACCCGGCCCGCCTTTGGGACCTTCGTAACGAATTACGATAACATCACCGACAACAATGGCTCCGCTCAAAATAGCTTTTAGAGAACTCTCCTCCGAGTGGAAAACGCGCGCTGTTCCGGTAAATCGCGTACCTTCTTTACCTGATATTTTTGCAATCGCACCTTCCGGCGCTAGATTTCCATAAAGCACCGCTAAGTGACTATCAGTTTTTATAGGGTTATCGAGCGGCCGAATAATATCCTGACCATCAGGATAGCTCTCCACATCGGCTAAATTTTGTTTTAGGGTATTTCCCGTAACAGTAAGACAGTCTCCATGCAATAGTCCTGCTTCGAGCAACGTTTTCATCAGAGGCTGTATGCCCCCAATCTTAATAAGCTCAGACATTAGGTAGCGCCCACTCGGACGAAGATCTCCAACGACAGGGACGTATGCTCCAATTCGCGTAAAATCTTCTAACGTGAGCTCAACTTGCGCATCGTTGGCCATTGCCAACAAATGAAGTACAGCGTTAGTGGAACCGCCAAGTGCAATAGTAACTGTAATCGCATTCTCAAAAGCTTCCTTCGAAAGGATATCTGATGGCTTGATGCCACGCCGAATCAGCTCCATAACCGCCTTACCAGCTTGCATACAATCACGTTGCTTGGCATCCGAAACAGCCTCCTGAGCCGAGCTATTACCCAAACTGAGACCCATGGCTTCGATTGCTGATGCCATAGTGTTTGCCGTATACATTCCAGCACAAGAACCTGGTCCCGGAATCGCTGTAGACTCAACTTCTTTTAGCTCGGCTTCGCTAACATTTCCTGTGGCTACACCGCCGACAGCTTCGAAAACAGACACGATGTCGCGTTGTTTCGGTCCCGGCTGAATAGTTCCGCCATAAACAAAAACCGACGGCCGGTCGATACGCGCCATTGCCATTACGCAACCAGGCATATTCTTATCGCAACCACCAATAGCAACAACCCCATCGAAGCCTTCAGCTTCCACCACGGCTTCAATAGAGTCCGCGATAACCTCCCGCGAAACTAAAGAATATCGCATCCCCGCGGTGCCCATAGAAATTCCGTCGGAAACAGTAATCGTATTGAAAACAATACTTTTACCGCCCATCGCATCTGCGCTTTCAGCTGTAATCTTCGCCAGTCCGTCCAGGTGCATGTTGCATGGCGTAACCATACTACCCATTGACGCAATACCAACCTGGGGTTTAGAGAAATCCTCCTCGGTAAAACCGACTGCCCGCAGCATCGCTCGGCTTGGCGCCTGCGCTAGCCCGTCTACAACGATGCGAGAGTGTTGACGAGGATCAACTTTGTTACTTTTACTCAAATGCAACGGTCCTGAAATCAGTACGACAAAAGAAAATAGAATGCCTTATTTTACATCAGCCTAACACTTAACGGTTTCCGCTACCGAAGCACCAATATTGCTCCACTAGAGAGCTTGCTAAGTAGCTATTATCCTTATAATTGAGAAAACGATCTCCGTACTTGGAGGTTAGTCAGCAATAGCTGGCCTGAGATAGTAATTAAATCCGTGGCCCTGGGCGGCAGCGTTACCCCAAAGATAGTACATGCCCTCAAGCACATGAGCATAACGAACTGGACCGAGATCTACCGGCTCCAAACCAATTCCAGAGATTAACGCAGCAATTACAGCCTTAGCTTCTGTATCATTCCCAACTATAGGAACCGTTACAGGACCACCCGTCGAGTCAGGCTCAACCATGGTTCTCCAAGACATTGTATTAAAGGCTTTCACGACGTCAGCCTCTGGTATTGCAGTTTGGATCTGTTCCGCGTTAGAGGTTTCGCTCACGTAGTCGCTTAGCCCATCATTTCCGACGATACGAGGATTAGTTGGGTCCACTACTATCTTGCCAGAAAGGTCACCAAGGGTATTTAAGGTCGTTCCCACGACGTTCCAGGGCACGGCGAGAATAACTATCTGTCCACGCTGCGCAGCTTCGCGTTGACCGGTAGCCGACGCCATTACACCTGTTTTACCAACAAGTTCGTTGACACTCTCTCTGTCTGGGTTACGCGACCCGTAGACGATTTCGTGACCGATAGCCGCAAACTCCGGTCCGAGGGCGCCTGCGACTTCTCCTGTGCCAATTATTGCAATTGTCTCAGCCGTAGCCGTGAGGGCAGTAATTCCCCCTAGCATAACTACAACTAGTTGAAGAAAACTCGAAAAGACAATTCGTAGTTGTATCATAACGAAACCTCAAAATTTCAATAATACTGGGAACTAAAGCACCTACAATTTCAATTAATACAACCAAAGATTGGTCGGGGCGAGAGGATTCGAACCTCCGACCCCTTGCACCCCATGCAAGTGCGCTACCAGACTGCGCCACGCCCCGACCGTATTGGGAAGTGTAACGAAAACTGTACTTCTAGGTGGAGTTGGTTTTAAAAAACCAATTAGCGGCGAAGAATCTTAAGGATATCCTCTAGCTCAATTCGAACCTGCTTGACAATTTGTTGACTCTGGCTCGTATCATGGCGCGCTTCGTTACCAGTGAGTTTTTGCCGAGCACCGCCGATGGTAAATCCGTCTTCATACAACAGACTGCGAATCTGCCGAATAATGAGCACATCCTGGCGTTGATAATAGCGCCGATTACCGCGCCGCTTGACCGGCTTAAGCTGAGGAAACTCTTGCTCCCAATATCTCAACACATGCGGTTTGACACCACAAAGACTACTCACTTCACCGATCGTAAAGTAACGCTTCCCTGGGATGGGAGGAAGCTCGTCGTTATTCCCGGGTTCCAGCATAGGACTCTACTCTTGCCTTCAATTTCTGACCAGGGCGAAATGTCACAACCCGTCGTGCTGTTATTGGAATTTCTTCGCCTGTCTTCGGATTGCGCCCTGGGCGCTGGTTTTTATCCCGCAGATCAAAGTTCCCAAACCCGGAAAGTTTAACCTGTTCGCCTAAAGCTAATGCTGATCGAACGTCTTCGAAAAAAAAGTCCACTAGCTCGCGCGCTTCCCGTTTATTAAGACCGAGCTCATTGAAAATAGACTCGGCCATATCAGCTTTAGTGAGTGCCATATCGGATCTGCGTTTCTCTAAATTCTTAATTTGGCCCCGTGAACATGCTCTAGACGTTCTGTGACAGAAAGAACGACTCTATCCGCATCCACATCAGTAAGCGTGCGTGAATTATCTTGTAAAATCAACCCCAAACCGATGCTTTTTAGTCTCGAATCTATACCTTCACCCCGGTAGACATCAAATATTATGACATTTTGTAAAACATCCCCAGCCATTAAACGCACGCTATTAAGAATCTGATTCACTGAGATGTTTTCATCAACAAGCAACGCTATATCCCGACGTATAGACGGAAATTTAGAGTAGGCTTGAAACACCGGAATAGCTGATTGCAACGTCTCCTTTAAACGAAGTGAAAACAACACAACGCTAGTTCGAATTCCTAATTGTTGTTCGACAGCTGGATGCAAAATACCTAACCATCCAGCATTTATATTATTAATTTCGACACGGGCCGTCTGTCCTGGCTTTAGTGCAGGATGTTCCGCGGCAACAAATCTAATTTTATCCAGCATACCTGTAAAACTAAAGATTGCTTCAATATCCCCTTTAATATCGAAGAAATCGCTCTGTATTTTTTTAAAGTCCCAGTGCTCAGGCCAACGAGCTCCGGCTGCAAGTCCCGCTAATACCGTAGTTTCATCAATTTGACCGTCCTTCGAGAGGAACTGTGTACCCGTTTCAAATAGCCGCATACGACTGTGTTGACGACTCATATTTTGAACAGCCGTCTTCAATAATCCGGGCCATAAGGATCGACGTAACACACTCTGTTCTGTAGAGATTGGATTGACCAATCGTATACTTTCTGTTCCGGGGTTGATCATGCTTTCCAATTCTTCGTCGACGAAAGTGTAGGAAATGATTTCTGAGTATCCGCGCCGGGCAAGTAGGTCTTTTAGCTGTTCTTCCTCTATTGTTTCTTCGGTAGCATCGCCAAGGCAATCCTTAGTGAGTTCTGGGGCAACAGGTATATTAGCGTACCCGATCATCCGGGCGACCTCCTCTATAAGGTCCTCTTCAATACTTAAATCAAAACGAAAACTAGGTGGTGTTACATGCCAAGTACCGTGCTGTTGATCAACTTTCATACCGAGCGCTTTGAGGATTTTCACTATCTGGGCGGGAGCGATATTCAGACCGAGCATAGACTGCAATCGATCATGTCGTAAGGTGATCAATGACGTTTCTGGGAGGTGTTCACGCTGCTTCGTTACCATTACTGGCCCAGCCTCTCCACCGGCTATTTCAAGCAGCAAATTAGTAGCTCGTTCCATGGCGAAATTCTGGATTTCTGGATCGACACCTCGTTCAAAGCGCATCGAAGCATCGGTATGCAACTTGTAGCGCCTAGCCCTACCGGCCATTGCATCTGGCGAGAAGAATGCGGCCTCGAGAAAAACATTTTTCGTCGAACCATCAACGGCGGTACTTTTTCCGCCCATAATACCGGCCAGTCCAATTGCGCCGGAGTTATCCGCTATTACCATCACGTCGGAATGAAGAGTTAGCTCGCGTCCATCAAGTAAAGTGAGCTTTTCAGCTTCCTTTGCGAAGCGAACGATTATTTCAGTATCGAGTTTAGCTACGTCGTAGCCATGCAACGGCTGACCAAGTTCGAGCATCACATAGTTAGTTATGTCCACAACCGGATTAATAGTTCTGAGTCCAGCACGTCGCAGCCTTTCCGCCATCCATATCGGGGTGTCCGCAGAAATTGAAACATTACGGATGACGCGGCCACAAAAGCTCGGACAGGCTTCGTTTGCCTGTAATTTCACCTCAAATATTTCGGTATTCTGTGCGTCAATGATTTCCCTGGATGGCGAATCTAGCTTCAACTCTTCGATAGCAGCTATCTCTCGGGCTATACCGAACACACTGAAACAATCTCCCCGGTTCGGTGTCAGTTCTAGGTCAAGAATTGAATCGTCTAACCGGAGGTATTCTTTTATTGATTTACCAGTTGGCGCATCTTCCGGTAACACCAGCAAACCACTAGAATTTTCAGACAGTCCAAGTTCTTTGCTAGAACAGAGCATCCCGCTAGACATAATGCCCCTGAGTTTTGTCCGTTTAATCTTGATATCGCCCGGCAACAGAGCGCCGACTGGAGCGAATGGCGCTTTCAGATTGTTGGTAGCGTTCGGTGCACCACAAACAACAGTATGCTCCTTCCTACCGTCATTGACCTGGCAAATGACTAAGCGATCCGCATCTGGATGCGGTTTCACTGACACAATCTGGCCGACTACGAGACCCTCGATATTTCCAGTGACTGGTTCAATAGAACTGACCTCGTGACCTGCGATCGTCAAACAGTCTGCGATCTCGGCAGGATTGAGCTCGGTATCCACCCAATCCCGAAGCCAGTCTACGTTTAATCGCATAGCACGCCACTCATTGGAATTGCTCCAGGAAGCGCAAATCATTTTCGAAAAATAGTCTTAGATCCTTTACTCCATAGCGAAGCATCGCCAGACGCTCTACACCAAAGCCCAGCGCATAGCCCGTGAACTCCTCAGGGTCCACACCGACGCCTCTGAGGACATTGGGATGCACCATGCCGCAGCCGAGAATTTCCAACCATTGACCGTTCTCGGATAGCACGTCGACCTCGGCGGAGGGCTCTGTAAATGGGAAATAAGACGGCCGGAATCGCAGTTCAACATCTCGCTCGAAAAAATTAGAGAGAAATTGATAAAGACAAGATTTTAGATTAGCAAAACTAATCCCCCTATCAACTGCCAATACCTCTATTTGGTTGAACATCGGTGAATGTGTTAGATCTGAATCACAGCGATAAGCACGTCCAGGGGCAATTAGACGTATCGGAACCCCGTTTTCCTCCATCGCGCGAATCTGAACTGGGGAAGTATGCGTCCTTAGCAGCAACCCAGATTCCAGATAAAAGGTATCGTGCATCGCACGCGCTGGATGGTTTTCGAGAATATTTAATGCAGAGAAATTATGAAATTCATCCTCGATCTCTGGGCCCGTATATACTTCGAATCCTGCCTTAACAAAGATGCGCTGCATACGCCGAATAGTTCGCGTAATGGGGTGTATCGAACCGCCGAGCTGTCCACGACCGGGCAATGCCACATCGAGCGCCTCCGCAGTAAGAGCAACCTGGATTCGCTCCCGCTCCAATTCCTGCTGACGAACTCTAATTGCGCTCATCAGTTGGTGTTTAGCTTCGTTAATAACCTGACCAGCCGCTGGGCGCTCGACCGCCGGTAATTTACCAAGCTCTTTTAATTGAACGGTGAACACTCCTTTCCGTCCTAGAAATTTCACCCGTATGGAATCGATTTCATCCAGCGTTAAAGCGCACTGGACAGCCGCTTTAGCTTGTTCAAGAAATTGAGCTGTCTGGCTCACAGGAAAAAACCTATTCAAGCCCGTACAAAACTAGGAGGCGAGAGATTCTTTTGCAGCCTCCGCGATCAAACCGAATGCCGTTTGATCGTAAACAGCAATATCCGCCAGGATTTTTCGATCGATCTCGATATCTGCTAGATTCAAACCATGAATCAACCGACTGTACGATAGGCCATGCAACCGCGCCGCCGCATTGATTCTTGTAATCCAAAGAGCACGAAATTGTCGTTTTCGCTGACGACGATCACGATAGGCGTACTGCCCCGCCTTAATAACAGCTTGTTTTGCTACCCGGTAAGTTTTGCGCCGGGCACCATAGTAGCCTTTCGCCTGACCGAGGATCTTCTTGTGACGGGCTTTCGCGACAACCCCACGTTTTACTCTAGCCATTGTGCGTCCTTAACTATAGGGTAGTAACTTCCGTACGGATTTAACATCGGGTTGAGCAACCTGTAAAGTCGCCCCAAGCTGCCGTTTCCTCTTCGGGCTTTTCTTAGTCAAAATATGGCTTCGAAAAGATTGTCCACGTTTGTAGCCACCCTTACCAGTACGGGAAAATCGCTTCGCTGCGCCACGATTACTTTTTAGCTTCGGCATATATATCTCCTAGTCCATGCCTCGATCGAGCTTTGCCTGGATCCATCGGGCATCGCCGTCTAATCAATGACGGCCTATTCGTCTACGCCGGACTGGGCGCATCCAATGTAATACGCCCGGCTATCGTGATGGACGTTTTTTTGGCGCCAGAATCATAATCATTTG
>Ga0310344_10003168_pt1 | contig 12288 bp, 10 predicted proteins | sample HC15DNA20200_MG_FD_203801 | JGI IMG/M metagenome (GOLD analysis project Ga0310344, IMG submission 203801) | Marine microbial communities from station ALOHA, North Pacific Subtropical Gyre - HC15-DNA-20-200_MG | ecosystem: Environmental > Aquatic > Marine > Oceanic | place: Pacific Ocean: North... | reverse complement strand
GTCGGAGCCAACCAGGCCAAGGTTCACTCGAAATCCCGCCCATCACTCAGTTCGCCGGACCACACGGTCGGCATCGTCAGAGCCAGGCTCCTGGTGATCGCTTCGAGAACCGGCCGCGTCTCACGAAGTTCATGATCGGTGCCCTGGAAAAGCACCATCGCGGTGAACCCGGGAGTCTCGAACGCACGCAGCGAAACGGTGTTTATCAACTCCAGACAAACAAACTCGACATCCCGCCCCTCACACGGAAAGCCACACAACGATCCCTCAACCGGATACACGTCCGATTCCGGGTACTCCTCGCGGTAGGCTGTGACCGCCGATTCGATCATGTCCGTCGCCGACGACACGCTGCTGGGATAAAGAGCCAGGGTCCAGAACGATGTGCCGTCGGCGTTGACGGTCAACGTCACTCCGCCATCGGTCTCTTCGCGGATCAATTCCCACGATTCCGGGTAGGCAAACCGCACGCCGTCGTCATCGTACCACTCGGTCATAGCTCTGCCGGGATTTGTCGGGCATCCACCTGGGTCCAGGTGGACTGGAGACGAATGGAGCCGTTGAGGAGTTCTCCGACGGCCGATACAATGGACCCTAGCAGGCTGATTTGCGGATGCAAATCCTGCCGGAAACCGTCGCATAGTTCGGGGAGACGACTGATGACATCGACACGGGCACAGGGAGTCGCCGAAGTTCTGTGGGAACTCAAACGAGCCTCGAAAATCGGGACCTATACGACGATCGCCCGCCGTGCGGGATTCAGTGCGGGTTCGAAAGGTCGTGCCATGTTGACCTGCATGAAAACCGTCCGTCGCGACTGGCCCCACCTGCAGTGGTGGCGGGCCGTATCCGACGACGGAAAAGTCGAACGGGCCTCGGACCACGCCACGCTGCTTGTCGAAGGCGGCTACGAAGTTGTCGACGACGAGGCGGACGAAGAGAAGAGCATCGTGACGGACTTCGAGGAACAGGTGATGAGTTGGGAAGAGGAGGAAGAAGAGGAGGCCGAGGCGGCAGCCAAAAAGTCGTAAACCGACAATCCGTAAACCGATGTGGCCAATGACTCGTGACGGGTCATTGGCCACACGTCATTGCGGACCTCATGGCCGCTCCGCCGCCGTGTGGGCCAACGTGTCAGCCAGGACGCGGCCGGTGGCCGATTCGGCATTTTTCGCAATCTCGTCAGGCGTCCCCGCTGCAACCACCCGGCCTCCTCCATCACCTCCACCAGGCCCCAGGTCGATCACCCAGTCGGCTGAGGAGATCAGTTCGGGATGGTGTTCGATCACCACCACCGAATGTCCCGAGTCGACCAGTCGATCCAGGACATCGATCAATCTCTCCACGTCAGCAGCGTGCAGCCCGGTGGTCGGTTCATCCAGGACAAAAAGAGTCGAACCTCGTCGTCTCCGGCCCAATTCGGCTGAAAGCCGAACCCGCTGGGCCTCGCCTCCCGACAATGTCGCCGTGGGTTGACCAAGGACCAGGTAGCCCAGTCCGACGTCGACAAGCGTCTGCAGCAGCGAGACCACCCGCGGATGGTTTTCGAAGAACCCCACCGCCTCACCGGCCGACATCGAGAGCACATCGGCCACACTCTTGCCGCGGTACTTCACCCGCAATGTCTCGGGGTTGAACCGTTGCCCGTCACACTCGGGACAGGACACAACCAGGTCGGGAAGGAACTGCATCTCGATGGTCACGTGCCCTCGCCCCCCACACTCATCACAGCGACCCGGATCAGTGTTGAAGCTGAACCGGCGGGCGTCGTAGCCCTTGGCCCGAGCTGATCGAGTCCGGGCAAACACGCCACGAATCTCGTCCCAGATCTTCGTGTAGGTGGCCGGAGTCGACCGAGGCGATCGCCCCAACGACGACTGATCGACCAACGCAACACGCTCGAGGTCCTTCTCACCCACCCAGTTCAGCTCGGCCTTGCCGGTCCCTCCACCGGCCAACTCGGCCGTCAATGACGGAACCAGCGTGCCACTGACCAACGAGGTCTTCCCGGAACCGCTGACTCCTGTCACCGCACACAGGACCCCCAGCGGAAACATCACCTCCAGATTCTGGAGGTTGTGAAGGTTGGCACCCCGGACAATCACCGCCTTGTCCTGGTTGGCACTTCGCCGCACCCGCGGCCCATCCGTCGAACGCCCACCGAGACAAGCCCCGGTGACCGATTCCGCACAGGCCTGGACATCATCAAGCGTTCCCGAAACGACCAGCCGGCCACCATTGCGACCACCCCCGGGACCGAGGTCGACGATCCAGTCGGCCTGGCGCAACACGCCGAGATCGTGCTCGACCAGCATCACGGTATTGCCCTGGTCTCTGAGATCCTCCAGGCACGACACCAGGCGGCCGGTGTCGACGGCGTGCAGACCGATGGTCGGTTCGTCCAGCACGTAGGCCACGCCAACGAGACCCGACCCCAGCGCCCCGGCCAGCCGGGATCGCTGGAACTCGCCACCCGACAGGCTTCGTGTGCGGCGATCAAGCGTCAGGTAGTCCAGGCCAACCCGCTCAAGATACCCCAGCCGACCGACGACAAGAGGCAGGATCTTCTTCGCAACGATCGACCGTGGTGACTCGTCCTCGTCAAGATCGGCAAGCCATCTCGCCAAACGACGATGTGCATCGCCGACGGTCAATCGACAAAGGCCGGTAATGGTCTCACCGGAAAATGTGATCGATCGAGCCAGTTCGCCCAGGCGTGTACCGTCACAGTCCGGACAATGTTCCGCATCACCGTCCTGGGCCGTCTCGTCCTCTGGAATCACCTGCCCCAGTCCACGGCACGTCTCGCAAGCCCCTTCAGGACTGTTGAAACTCAGTGTCCGAGGCTCCACCGGCGGTGCACTCCACTCGCAATCGGCACACGCCAGCCGGCTCGAATAGAGCGAATCATCCCATCCCCCCTCGGACGTCTCAACACTGATCACCAGCCGTCCCGACCCGATCCTCAGGGCCAGTTCCACGGAATCCTGCAGCCGGGCCCCCAGTCCCTCACGGATCACGACCCGATCGATCACGACGTCAATCGAGTGGTTTCGACGGGGATCGAGTTCGGGTGGAGGAGCCAGTTCGACCAGTTGTCCGTCCACCCGTGCCCGGACGAATCCATCCCCGGCCAACTGCTCAAATGTCTCGACCTGGCTGCCACGACGGCGAGAGACGACCGGGGCCAGCAACATCACCCGCCGTTTCTCACCCAGTCCCAACAACACGTCGACGATCGCCTGCGGACTGCGTTGTTCCAGCGGTTGACCACAGCCGGGACAGTGCACCGAGCCAGCCCGTGCAAACAGCAGCCTCAGATGACTGTGGATCTCCGTGGTCGTCGCCAGCGTACTGCGAGCGGCCGTCGATCCGGAGCGTTGGTCAATGCAGATGGCTGCCGGCAGCCCCTCAACCAGGTCCACCTCGCACCGTTCCCACCGATCCAATCGGCTCCGTTGGCCCGGCGTCAGTCCCTGCAAGAACCTCCGCTGCCCTTCGGCGAAGATGACGTCCAGCGCCAGAGTGCTCTTGCCGCTGCCGCTGACTCCGGTGATCGCGACCAGCCGATCGCGAGGAATATCGACGTCCAATCCCTGCAGGTTGTGCACGGAGGCCCCGCGGACCCGGATCATCCTGTCAGTGATGCGGGAAGCGTCAGGCATTGTGGACGAACCGTTCCTGGCTCATAAACAAGACGAACTGTCGAGACGGACAGCAGCCGCGTACCATACACATTCGAGTCCGACACCTCATGTCTCCCGCAACGCGGACTTCACCCGCAACACGCTCATGTCTTCAGTTCTGCCCGGTGGGTTTCTTTTTCGCTACCAGTTGGAGGCGGCCCGGATCGCCGCCGCCCCCGGCAAAAAGGACCCGCTCCCGGCACTCGACAAGCTGCCCCCCCTGCCGGGTCTCCACGGACTCTCCGCATCCGAAAACGGTGTCACACAATCCTCGTTCGCCAGCGTGTGGCTGGCGTGGCACGACACGGGACTGGCAGTGCAACTGGTGGTCCGAGACAAGAACCGGCCGGCCCGTTGTCTCGAGTCCTCACCAGATTCCTCCGACGGTCTGACCGTCTGGATCGACACCCGCAACACCCAGACCATCCACCGTGCCTCGCGGTTCTGCCACGCCTTCACTTTTCTGCCCACCGGCGGAGGTGATGAAGGAGAGGAACCGGTGTCTGTCCCACGTCCGATCGCACGAGCCCGAGAGGACGCGCCACCACCACCCCCGGATTCCCTGCGGGTGGCATCCCAACTGGCCGACGACGGTTACTCGCTGCAGGGATGGATTGACGCCACCGCACTCCATGGCTGGGACACCGAGACGATCGACGCCATCGGCTTCACCTACCGTGTGCATGACAACGAGATGGGAGACCAGGCCCTGGCACTCGGCGAGGAGTTCCCCTTCGACCGTGACCCGAGTCTCTGGTCGGTGCTGACGCTGTCGGGAGCCGCTGGCTAGCTCTCCCGTCGACGCGCCGGCAGCGCGAAGGCGTACAGGCAAGTCACTCCGCCGATGGCCACCAGGCTGAACGGGGCCCAGTCCGGCGGATCGATGACGTGCCGCTCGTCGTCGTCGGTCGAGATCAGACCAAAATAATCATCCTCGAGTTCCCCTTCGCCCTTGAGAACAATCACCTCCACCTGGAACAGGCTAAATCCCAAAAGTACGACAAAGACACCCACGGCGAGGAACAGAGAACGCAACATGCTGTCGGCCTCGTGACACGTAACGAATCCGGGCGTGATCAACCGGTGCCTCACTCCTCCCATCGACCGTCAGCGACCCGGGGCTTGATTCGGAGTCTCGCAAGCACGTTTTGTCAGCACAAACGCTGGTTTGTAACCAACTCGTCGATCCGCCATGCTGTAGCTATGGACGGGTCACCTGGCCCGAAATCACTTAACCACAGACTGCGAAATCACCTGGGAGCGACACCGATGGGAGCTGAACAGAAAGCACTGGAACTGGGCCTGACCTTCCCCGACCAGGAACCCGGATACCTCAACCTCTGTGCCCGCGCCGGCAACCTGTTGTTCAGTTCGGGACACACCAGCGACATGAAGGGCAAACTCGGTGCGGACCTTTCGGTCGAACAGGGTTATGACGCGGCTCGCGACTGCATCGTGAAGGTCCTGCAAAGCGTTCACCGTGAAGTGGGCACGCTGGACGGCCTGCGGGTCATCAAGGTGCTCGGATGTGTCAACTCGACCCAGGACTTCATCGAACAGCACCTGGTGATCAACGGTGCTTCGGACCTGCTGCACGAGATCTTTGGCAAGGACGGCGACGGCTTCCACGCTCGCAGTGCCCTGGGCTTCGCCTCGCTGCCAACCGGACCGGCCGTCGAGGTCGAGGCGGTGTTCGAGATCCAGGCCGGCTGATCCAACCCGGCAGGATTCGATGACCCAATCGTTCGACGCCCCGGCGGTCGTTGGACCGTGGCGTCCAGGCTGGCTCGGCCTCCTGATGGCTGGTTCACTGCTGGCGCTTCTGGCGTCCGCAGCGGCTCCCGCGATCAATCTGAATTCGTCGCTCGCCCTGGCCGCCTGGGCGGTTTCGGCCAGCGGCGGCTTCGTGGGCACACCGGTGGTCCTGGTCCTGGGAGTCGCCTGGTTGACGTTCACCGGACGTTTCGCCGGCAGACGGCAATCGACCGCACTGGCCCTGCTGTTCGGACTGGTCGGAATCTTGGCGGCCCAGGCGTGGATCAATGAACGAGTGGTCAAGCCGTCATTCGGTACGGCTCGTCCACACATCCGTGAGTTGGCGAACCTCGGCGTGATCCGATCCGTCGAGGAGTTCTATCTCATGGACACAAAGAAGAAGAGAACCGAAGAACTCGGCCACCTGTTCAACGCCGAACCCGCCGCATCGCGAATCCCCGAACTCCATCCCCTGGTCCGTGCACACTGGCTGGCAAAAACCGGACACGCGTTCCCCTCGGGACACACGCTCGCGACGGTCACTCTGGCAACTGTCTTCACCGTACTTGGCTCTCGGTTCGGCGGACGGCCCAGTTGGATGACCTGGCTGTTTCTGCCATGGTCCGTTCTGGTGGGCTGGTCGCGCCACCTGCTCCGCGTGCATTCTACGTCCGACATCTGTGGCGGCGGTCTGGCCGGAATGATCCTCGGCCTGCTGGCCGCCTGGGCATTGCTGCAATGGCTCGAACGACGGCCGGGCGAAACCGGACGTTGAACGCCCCTCGCAGCCGAACTACGATCGTGGTGAAAACCGTTCTCAACCAGGACCTCGGACCGTCCCGATTTCACTCGAACGGACCCGGCTCATGTTTCGCCCCACAGACTGCCATCGACTGGGAATCACGCTGACCGTTTCGGCGGTGATCCTGGCCGCGTGTCTGGGCACAAACCGGTCGGTCACGGCCGAAGACAAGCCCACCAACAACCACACCCGGCCAGTGCGATCGAAAATCGATCACTTTGACCTGATCTGTTTTGCCCCCGATCACCCGGTTGTGGTCCGTTTCCGGGTTCGCATCGGCAACAGCGGAATCCGCTCGTTTCGTCACCGCTACGCCATGCAACTGTTCCGTACGCTCGATCGGAAACGGGACAACTTCCTGACCCGCGAGGAAGTCACGCAGGTCGAACGACTGGGCGAGATCGCCTCACGGTTTCGGACGCTTCCCAGGACCTGGAAGGACTTCGACACCACCCCCACCGATGACCGACTCTCACCAATCGAGTTCGCCCACGTCGTCGAAGGCGCGCTGGGGGCGGCCTTCGCCGTCAACGTCCCATCCCAGTCCGCGACGCTTTCGGCCAAACTGTTCATGCAGCTCGATGCCAACGCTGACGGAAAACTCGTCTCCGGAGAGATCCACAACGGCACACGGCGTCTGAGTCGGCTGGACATCGATGATGATGAGACGGTCAGCATCGACGAACTCGATCCTCTCCGATACGAGGCGACCCGTGCCGAATCGCAGCCGTTCGTCGCCCTGCTCACCGCCAACCACCGGGTTCTTTGTGACCGACTGATCGCCGTCTATGGCCAAGTCCAAACCCCCGACACCAGCGGCACACTCACCGGAAAGCAACTGGGGCTGACTTCCAGGCAAATTCGCTCCGTCGACCACGATGACAATGGGCGATTGGATCGAGCCGAGTTGCTCCGGTACCTGCAGCATCCGACGCCTCACGAGACAATCGACGCATCGCTTCCCGATCCTCGGACCCGGCGGACCCGTTTGACAGCCGTGGGCGGTCCGACAAGTCGTGGACTGGCCCGGCTGTCTCGCCCCTGGGGCGGCTGGACCGTGCAACTGAAGGCCAAGAACACACGGTCGGATCGCCTGTTGTCCACCAAGTTCTTTCGTCTCAAATTCCGCGTCGCTGATGAAAACAAGAACAAGTACATCGAACCGAATGAATTTCCCCAACTGGCAATCGCTGGAGCCTCGTTCTCGATGGTCGACTCAAACGACGACGGACAGGTCGTATTGGAAGAAATCATTGAGTTCATCAAAGACCAGACGGCGGTCCAGCAGAGCCGCCTGCTGCTGGGCGTCTCGCACAGCCGTCGTTCACTGTTCGAACTGCTCGACACCAACGGAGACCGGCGGCTGGCTCCCAGGGAGTTCCGAGAGGGATTCGCCCAACTCGAGAAACTCGACATGGATCATGATGGGCAGATTTCGCGTACCGACCTCTCGGGCAACCACATCCTGACACTCGAAGTGGCTCGCGCATCACTGTTCACCCGCGAGGCGATGGCGATGTCGCGTCCACAGCCTGCTCCCACCACACCGACAGCCGATCGCCGTGGCGGCCCCAGGTGGTTTCGGCGGATGGATCGCAACGGCGATGGAGACGTCTCTGGCCGCGAGTTTCTTGGCGGACTCTCTCTGTTCGATCGGCTGGACAAGAACCGGGATGGATTGATCTCCCCCGGCGAAGCAAAGGTCCTTGAGCCGAACAAGTGAGGGACGTTATGCTGCTCTTGTGGCACTTCGGCCCTGCTCGAGATAAGCGACATGACAACGCTTTCTGGTCCTGACGCCGTGCTCTCACGGGTCACCTCGCGACTGAGGTGGGTCCGGTTCGGCCGTCGGGTCTCGACGCTGATTCTCTCGATTTCGGCCGTGCTGGGTGTAACCATTTTGTTCGTTCGCCTGACGGGTCTTGTCAGCCTGCCGCTGGATGGAATGGTCACGGCAACGGCCGGGCTGTTTGGCATCGAGACAATCGGAGTCGCCGACTGGGCCGGCCTGGGAATTCTGACAGCGATCCTGTTGCTGGCCGCGGTCGCCGTGTCGGTGCTGGCGGCCGCCTGCTGGCACGATCGCCCGACCCGATCCGAAGCGGCCCGTGTAATCGATCGACACCACGGCACCAAGGACCTGTTCCTGACGTTGACCTTGCTGGACGGATCGGCCGGAAACTACCAGCCCCTGGTGGCCCGCAACGCGATCACCAAATCCACCAGCATCCAGCCCGCCGCGGTCGTTCCCCTGCCGTTTTCACGAGCCTCCCGGAAACCGGGCATCGCCCTGTCCGTCGTTGCGCTTCTGGTGCTTGCTGTTCCCCAGTTCGATCCCTTTGACGAAGTCGCTCGGGCCGACGAGATCAAGCAGCAAAGAACCGCGCTTGAACGAGAAGCCCGCAAGACGAAACTGCGAGCCGAACAGTTGAGTGACGAAGAAGACGAAAACTCACCACAGGTCAAACAGGCGATCGACGAGTTGAAGGCAGCTCTGAAAAAAATGGCGACGGCCGCACCTGACGCCAACCGCAAGCTGCTCAATCAGCAACGCAAAAAGCTCGGTGACCTGCACAAGATGGCCGATGCCCACAAACTCAAGCAGACGCTCAACCGCACAACCAACGACCAGAAATTTGGACAGATCGATTCTCCCAAGGTCGAAAAGTGGTCCAAGGAGCTCCAGGAAGGTTCGACCGACAATCTCAAGAAAGAACTCGAGTCCATCAAGAAGGACCTCGAGAAACTCTCGAAACTCGACGGTGACAACAGCCCCGAGGCTCAGGAGAAGCGATCCGAGTTGGCGCAGAGGATGCAGAAGAAGCTCCGAGACATCCAGTCATTCGCCTCTGAGAAGCTGGATGACAAACATCCGCTCACCGCGGCGTTGAAGCGAGCCAAGCAGCAGATGAAAGCGATGCAGTCCGGCGACAAGGAACTCGCCGAAAGTGCTCAGAAGCATCTCTCCGAAACCATGGAACTCGCCAAGCAGGAACTCCAGGAGCTGTCTCAGACCGCTCGCGATCTGCAGGAACTGGAGAAGGCGATCGAAACGGCCCGCATGGCCCAGAAGGCCAATGAAAACGGCCAGGCCGACAGCGAGATGCTCGAGAGTGCCGAAACGCTTGACGATTACCGCGAGTTTTATCAGCAGCTGATGGAACAACTCGGCGAACAGATGTCCGAAGGAGATGGGACCGGGAACCGAGGATTCGGCAAAGGCGGTGAAGTGCCCGAGGACGACTCGGTCAAAACAAAGTTCCAGTCCGAGATCTCCAAGTCGGCACTGACGGCCGGTAAGGTCCTGTTGTCACTGAAGACCAAGGGACAGAGCGATTCCGGAGATGCCCGGCAAAACTACAGAAAGAGCGTCAAGGCGATCAAACAAGGCGTCGGCGAGGCGATTGACAAGGAGGAAATCCCCAAGGGATACATCGAAGGCATCAAGAAGTACTTCCAGTCTCTCGACGAGACTGCTCCGGCCAACTCGCCATCCAAATCGTCGGCCAACTCGGACGATGCTCCCAAGAAGTGACCCGTTGGGCCGCCCAGTTTTTCTCCGTCGTCGCGTCACCGCCAGTGTGCCGATTGGGGTCCTGTTGCTCGTGGTCGGGCTGGCCGGTGGTGGCTGCATGCCATCAACTCCATCCCCCACTGCCGGATCATCGGTCAACACCGCATCCGAACCCCTGGTCGTCTATTGCTCCCACGACCAGTTGTTCTCCGAACCGATCCTTGCGCGGTTCACTCGCAAAACCGGCATCTCCGTCCAAGTGCGTCACGACACCGAGGCCACCAAGTCGCTGGGCCTGGTCAACCGGCTCATCCGAGAAAAATCGTCCCCGGTCTGCGATGTGTTCTGGAACAACCAGGTCCTGGGAACAACCGATCTTCTGGCCCACGATCTGCTGGAAAAATACAGGGGCAGCGGCTGGAGACGGATTCCCGAGGCCTTCAAGGATCCTGACGGGCGATGGTGCGGATTCGCAGCACGGCTGAGGGTCTGGATTGTCAACACCGAGAAACTGCCGGCAACCGTCGAATCGATCCAACAGGCCGTCACTTCCCGAGACCTCTCGAGAATGGCCGTCGCACGCCCGCTGTTCGGCACCACTTTGACGCATTACTGCCTGCTGTGGCATGGCGACAACGGCCGGACGCTCAAGGCCGAGCACGCCGACCGTCGTCGCCGCGGCCTGATCGAGGTTCCTGGTAACGCGACGGTCAAGAACCTGGTCGCTCGCGGCACATGTGACCTGGGATGGACGGACACCGACGATTTCTTTGTCGGACTCGACGACGGACATCCGGTGGCCATGCTGCCGATCCGGCTTCCCAGCGGCCAAACCATCTGCATGCCCAACAGTGTATCGATCGTCAAGGGCACCAAACGTCTGTCCGCTGCGCGTCAACTGGTCGACTTCCTCCTGAGTGCCGAGACCGAAATGGCCCTGGCTCGCTCACCGTCTCGACAAGTTCCGCTTGGCGAGATCGACGCGAAGAGCCTGCCCGCAGAGGTCCGCCGTCTCCGCCCCTGGGTCGCCGACGGAGCCCCTCTCGAAGAACTCCAAACCTCCCGAGCCGCGTGCCTGGCGTGGCTGCGAACGGAGTACGCGAGATGAGCCTCGAGGCAGAATGCGGCTGGACCCTGCTGCGGGCGATCACCATCTCACTGGTCGCCATCCCCCTGGTGACGATTTTGGCCCGGCCCCTGCAACTCGACAGTCCGCGTCACCATCGGAGGAGATTGCTGGCACTGGCCATCCCGTTTCTCACCCCGGGATTTGTGGTCGGCTACGCCTATTCCAATGTCACTCTCGACCTGGTCCATCAACCGGTGCTCAACGAGTTGTTCTACGACCTGCTGCTACTGATCGGGGTCGTACCCGTCGGCACTTTCGTGCTGGTCTTGGCTCCGCCGCCACCGCTGGGTCCGACAGCAGACTGGTGCGGACAACTGGCCGGATCCGACCGGCTCCGCCGGGTCCGCTCCTGCGGTTGGCCCCGAAGCCTCTGGTACGGACCGGCTCGAAACCGGATTCCCGCCTTTGGACTGATGGCGTTACTGGTTTTCCACGAATTCGAGATTGCCTCGCTGTTCCGCGTGATCGCTGGCCAACGACTGACTCCAGCGAGCTGGTCCAATGCGCTGTTCGAACTGATCGCACTGCAGGGCCTGGGACAGCGGTCACCCTGGGATCTTTGGCGTTTCGGATGGATGCCCCTGGCCTGTTCACTGGCGTTGTTGGCTCCTCTGCTGGCCCTCGCCTGGACGTCGCGCCGAGATACCGGCGTATTGCGGCCAACCGGATTGCGACCGCGATCCCCGTGGGAAGAGCGAGTGGCGTCCACCTGGCTGGCGGTGGCGGTGGCAGTGGGGACGGCCATTCCACTGGGGAACCTGATCTACGATGGAGCACCGGGCTGGGCAGCCACATGGCGGGGCGAACACCGCCTGGGGCCGACCCTGGCTCATGCCGGCCGCAGCTTGATACCGACAGTGGCCATCGCGGTCTCGGCCGCCATCATCGCCGGCTGGCTGTTGCGACGTCGGCATCCCGGCCTGCTGATGGCCCTCTCACTTCCCGGACTGCTGGGCAACCTCTCGCTGGGACTCTTGCTGACCTGGACTCTGCTGATCATGGCCCCTGCCGGATTCGGACATTCGATCGGGGCCCTGCTCATCGGCCAGTCCCTTTGGCTTCTGCCCCGAGCCGCTTTGCTCATTGTCCTCCTGGCCGTACTGCCTCATCGGGAATCAACATACCTGTCCAGGCTCCTGCAACGCAGCCCGACCGCCGCGCAGAGAATCGCCGGCTGGCGACTGACCTGGCAGCATTTCGGTCAACGTGTCGCCTGGATGGTCGGACTGCTGTGCTGGTGGGGATACCTCGAATTGACGCTCAATGAACTGCTGGCACCACCGGAATGGCTCTCGGTAGCCCACCGCATGTACCAGCAAATGCACTTCGGCAGGAATGCAGCCCTGTCGAGCACCACGCTGGTGGTCGTGATGGTGCCATTGGCGGTCGTCGGACTGCTGGT
>Ga0310344_10003165_pt1 | contig 12294 bp, 11 predicted proteins | sample HC15DNA20200_MG_FD_203801 | JGI IMG/M metagenome (GOLD analysis project Ga0310344, IMG submission 203801) | Marine microbial communities from station ALOHA, North Pacific Subtropical Gyre - HC15-DNA-20-200_MG | ecosystem: Environmental > Aquatic > Marine > Oceanic | place: Pacific Ocean: North... | reverse complement strand
GACCCTGGAGACGAACAGCCACTGGTGGCCGCCGACGGAACCACAGTGGTAGCGGCGCCTGCTGAAAACGGAGAGATGGTCTTCCTTGACGCTGACGGTAACCCGGCGGTCAAGGAGGACGGCACGGATTACACGGCAGCGGACATGGCGGCCATGGTCGTCGACTTCGACGGCGAGGAGTGAGGGCTATGGACGCGATGATCAAAGGTGTCCGACGGCCATCAGGTCGTATGGCGGTCAGCGTGCTGGCTTTAATCCTTGCGGTCGCGGCCTGTGGGGGAGGAGGTGACGAGGAGCCAGCGACAGCCCCCGTCACCACTGTGGCTCCGGCCACGACAGAGGCTGAGGCTGCAACGACCACCACTGTGGCTCCGGCCACGACAGAGGCTGAGACCACAACGACCACCACTGTGGCTCCGGCCACGACAGAGGCTGAGACCACAACGACCACCGAAGAGCCTTGCCGTCCGGCGCCTAACGCTTCGTGCGCTGGCGCTGACCTAGCTGGCGCCAACTTGGCCGGCATGATCCTTCCCGGTATCGACTTCTCAGGGGCCAACCTGGAGGGAGCGCTATTGAACGGCGCCATGCTGGCTGGTGCCAACCTGTCCAACTCCAACCTCGCTGGCGCCACGTTGTCGAGCACCAATCTGGCCGGGGCTGATCTGTCCGGGGCTATCGCCGCCGGCGCGGTCTTTTATCGCACCAATCTGACAAGCGCGAACCTCGTGCTGACCGATTTAACGGCAGCTGTGCTTATGGAGGCAGACATGAAGTCGGTCAATATGACCGGTGCTTCGGTTCAGGGCCTTGTTGATCGGCGGACGTTCTGGTGCAGCACCATCTATGTGGACGGCACTCTCAAGAATGACAGTTGCCAGATCGTGACCGAATGAGGTCCGAGTTACCAGTGGGCCCGAACTGTCCGAAGTTGGATCCTCCGTCAACGGTTACTGGTCAAGACAGGGGCCGTCTTTGAGCAGGATGGTTGATCTGGCCGTCGCCTAGATACATGGTTTCAGGCTGTGGCCCAGTCGTTTGTGGACGGCGGTGGTTCTGTCGGAAATGGCTCCAAGTGATGGCCGCAGAAGTGATGCTGGCCGGTCGCCGGTACACTTGAACACCGTTCCGGCACATTGGCTGTCGGCACAGACCAGTTCACCCCCACCCACCCACGGTCGCCTACGGGCGCGAGGAGGGGGCGAGATGAACCGATGGGAAGGAGACCACGACCATGGCTGTCGTGACCATGAAGCAGTTGCTTGAGGCGGGTGTCCACTTCGGACACCAGACCCGTCGCTGGGACCCGAGGATGAAGCGTTTCATTCACGGCGAGCGGTCGGGTATCTACATCATCGACCTCCAGCAGACTCTCGAGCAGATCGAGTCGTCCTACACCTTCGTCCGTGATCTCGTCGCCGATGGCGGGCGGGTTCTGTTCGTCGGCACCAAGCGCCAGGCCCAGGATGCAATCCGCTCGTATGCGGAGAAATGTGGCATGCCGTACGTCAACCAGCGGTGGTTGGGCGGCATGTTGACCAACTTCCAGACGATCTCCAAACGGGTCGCCAAGATGACGGACTACCAGCGGATGCGCGATTCCGGCGAGTTCGAGGCGATGCCTAAGAAGGAGGCGCTGCTGCTGTCTCGCGAACTCGAGAAGTTGGAGCGGAACCTTGGCGGCATCCAGCACATGGAGCGCCTGCCCGATGCCATCTTTGTGCTCGACACGGTGCGTGAGCACATCGCGGTGACCGAAGCCAACAAACTTGGAATCCCGGTGGTCGCTGTGGTCGACACCGACTGCAACCCAGATGTGATCCAGCACCTCATCCCGGGCAACGACGATGCCATCCGATCGGGTCGCCTGCTCTGCCGGGTCGTCGCTGACGCCGTGGAGGAGGGTCGTTACATCGTGAACGCCCGAGGCGGCGACGATGATGGTCCGACCTTGGATGGCGAGGAGAAGGCGGAAGCCCAGACGCAGGCTCGTAACGAGGCCGCTGCGGCTGCTGCCGAGCGTGAGGCTCGTGTGGCCTCTGCCGTTGAGGCCCCCATTGCGGAAGCCGTTGAGGAGGCACTCGCTGGTGAGGCCCCCATTGCGGAAGCCGTTGAGGAGGCACTCGCTGGTGAGGCCCCCATTGCGGAAGCCGTTGAGGAGGCACTCGCTGGTGAGGCCCCCATTGCGGAAGCCGTTGAGGCTCCCGCTGTTGACGCCCCCACCGAGGACGCTCTCGCTCCCGAGGCCGGCAGCGACGAGGAGCAGGGTTAACCATGGCTGAGATTGCAGCGAAGGACGTCAAGGCGCTGCGTGATGCCACCGGCGCCGGGATGATGGACGCCAAGAAAGCGCTGAGCGAGTGCGACGGCGACTTCGAGGCGGCATCGCAGATGCTCCGCGAGAAGGGCCTAGCCAAGGCGGCCGCCCGCTCGGACCGGGACAACGTCGAGGGGGCCATCGGCCTGACGTCCGACGGTCAACGCGCCGCACTGGTCCACCTCAAGTGCGAGACCGACTTCTCGGCTAAGTCTGATGGCTTCCTGGCACTTGTCGACGAGTTGGCCAAAGCGGTCCTGGTCGAGGGAGAGGGTGCCATCGAGGCCCGCTTGGCGGCCATCGACGACCTGCGACTCTCTATCAAAGAGAACGTCGAGGTGGGTCGGGTGTCGCTGATCGAGGCTGGCGACGGGAACGTGATTGATACCTACCTTCATGTTCAGGACGGCCGTGGCGTTAACGGCGTTGTGGTCGAGGGCTCGGGCGTCGATCAGGAGACGCTCCACCAAGTGGCGCTCCACATCGCATTTGCCAAGCCAACTTCCCTGACTCGAGACGAGATCCCTTCAGAGTTGGTCGACAAAGAGCGCGCTGCACTGCTGGACATCACCAAGGCCGAGGGTAAGCCTGAACAGGCCTGGGACAAGATTGTCGAGGGTCGACTCACAGGTTGGTTCCGCGAGACTGTGCTCCTAGAGCAGGGTCTCCACGGTGACAAGACCTCGGTTGCCGACACCCTCGCCGGCGGCCGCATCGAGAGGTTCACCCAGGCCTACCTGGGCGCCTGATTGTGAGCGACGGCGACCGGAGCCCGGCCCGCTGGGACCGTGTAGTCCTGAAGGTCTCTGGCGAGGCCTTCGCTGGTGAAGCCGGTTACGGCATCTCCGGTGAGATCGTCGGGCGGATTGCCGAGGAGATCGTCTCGGTCTGCGCCGAGTTCGATGTCGACATAGCGGTCGTGGTCGGTGGCGGCAATATCTGGCGGGGCATGTCTGGCGCTGGAGCTGGTATGGACCGTGCCCAGGCCGACTACATGGGCATGCTTGCTACGTCGATCAACGCCCTGGCCCTCCAGGACACGCTCGAGCAGATGGGCCAACCCACCCGGGTGCAGACAGCAATCCACATGGCCCAGATCGCCGAGCCGTACATCCGTCGTCGAGCCATCCGCCACCTCGAGAAGGGGCGGGTGGTGATCTTCGCCGGGGGAACAGGCAACCCGTTCTTCACCACAGATACGGCAGCAGCCTTGCGGGCGGTGGAGATCGAGGCTGGAGCTGTCCTCAAGGGCACCCACTCGGGTACTGACGGGATCTACACCGCTGACCCCAAGTTGGACGCGGAGGCCACCCGACTCGAGAAGGTCAGCTACCTCGACGTGATCCAGAAGGGCCTGCGTGCTATGGATGCCACAGCTATCACGCTCTGCATGGACAACGACCTGCCAATCGTCATGTTCGACCTCATGACCTCGGGTAACGTCCGAGCCATACTCGCCGGGGAGTCGGTGGGCACACTGGTCTCGTGACCAGTCGGCCCGGTCGGCTTGCCGAACGGGTCGGCACCGGCCACGACGTCCGGTGGACGAAGGGCCGGACGAACCGGGGGCTGTGGTGAGCGACGAGATGATCCAGATGGTGCTCGACGATGCATCGTCGAACATGTCGGACGCCGTGACCCACGCCCGGCGTGAGTTCTCTACTGTGCGTACCGGTCGGGCCTCGTCGGCCATTGTTGAGAAGATTGCTGTCGTGGCCTACGGCGTAGAGATGCGGATGCAGGAACTGGCCAGCTTCTCCATCCCGGAACCCCGACAGCTGCTAGTGACGCCACACGATCCGGCCAACGTCTCGGCCATTGAGAAGGCCATTGTTCAAGCTGACCTAGGCCTGACGCCCGGAAATGACGGCCGTAGCGTCCGGCTCTCGTTTCCGGAGCTGACCGAAGAGCGGCGCCGCGATCTGGTACGCATGGTGAACGGTATGGCTGAGGAAGGCAAGAACAGGATGCGGGGCCTCCGGAGAGGTGCCCGCAAGGACCTTGATGACCTGGAGGGATCGGTGTCCGAGGACGACTTGAAATGGGCCGGCAAACGCCTTGATGACATGATTCACGGTTATGAGGCGGAGATCGACGCAGCCCGCCAGGCCAAAGAAGATGAACTTCTCGAGGTGTGAGCGGTCGAGAGTGATGTCGATGAAGGCTTACAGGACGACCGACGAGACCGGAGGACGAGGGTGAACGCAGATCAGGGTGGCGCCGGAGACGGCGGCTTTGACGAGATTCGTATTTTGGGCCTTGATGCGCCTGACGACGACGTGGAACCCGGCCGGTCGGTATTCGGTGGGGATGCGCCCGGCGATGATCTCCCACACTGGTCGGCGCCACCGGTTGGTGACGCAACGGGAGGGTCGACGGCTGGAGACGACCCGTGGGGCGGTCTCGACGATGGCCCTCGATGGTCCGATGACGTCCCTGAGGACCATGAGTCCCAGCAACCGGTGGGTGATGACCTTGATGCCGCAGCCGTCTTTTTCGATGATGGGCCTCTGGTGACCTCCTCGACGCCCGAGTTCGATCCACCGTTGCTGCCGCCTGATGAGCCTCTGCCTGATTTCGAGGCGACGGTGACTGACGAGCCCGCGGGAACCACAGTGTCCACCGAACCGGTGGCGCCCGGGCCGGGCCGGAGCACGCCGGCCGCAGCTGCAGGAGGCCGTGACATGACCATGGCCGTGGTGACTGGCGTCGGACTCGGAGCCCTGGCTTTGACGGCCTTCAAGATAGGAACCGACGCGACGGTCGCCCTAGTAACGATCTTGCTGGTTTTGGCCGCTGCTGAATTCTTTATGGCGCTGCGACGGGCTGGCTACCAGCCGGCTGCCCTACTCGGCGTGGTGGCTGTGGGAGCGCTCAACCTCGCGGCCTACTGGCGGTTCGAGGCGGCGGTGCCTCTCGTACTCGCCATTACGGTGCTGTTCAGCCTGTTCTGGTACCTGACGGGCGTTGACCGTCAGGCCCCGTTGCTGAACGTGTCGGTGACCTTGTTCGGTGTCCTGTATGTCGGGCTCCTGGGATCCTTCGCAGGGTTGATGCTCACCGATCCGAATGGGATTGGCATGCTGTTGGCTGCCGTCCTTTGCACGGTTGGCTACGACACCGGCGGTCTGGTTGTTGGTCGGATGTTCGGTCGCAGCCCCCTGACGGCGTTTAGTCCAAACAAGACCACTGAAGGCCTCATCGGCGGCATGGCCGTGAGTTTCGCTATTGCCGTCTTGGTAGTGGGGCGGATCACCCCCTTTGGCCAGGATCCGGGCACTTTGGGCTCGGCCTTCGTGCTGGGTGTCGTGGTGGCTCTGGCCGCACCCCTCGGCGATCTGTGTGAGTCGATGGTCAAGCGAGACCTGGGGCTCAAGGACATGGGCACCATCCTCCCGGGTCATGGCGGGCTCATGGACCGCTTTGACGCCCTTCTATTCGTCCTGCCGGCCACGTACTACACGGCTCGGTTGATGGACCTGTTCACCGGCTGACCCGAGACTCGGCCATGCCTCCGACCTCGGTGGCCGTGCTCGGCTCGACGGGGTCGATCGGCACTCAAACTCTGGATGTCGTCGCGGCGCGCCCCGACGAGTTTGATGTGGTGGCCCTCGGGGCGGCCCGGTCCGTTGACCTCCTCGTCGAGCAGGCTCGGGTCTTCGATCCAGAGGTGGTGGCCATCGCTGACCCATTGTTGGGTTCGGCGGTCGAGGCTGCTGTTCCTGCGGGCACAACAGTGCTTGCTGGCCCCAGTGCTATGGCTGAAGCGGCCGTCGCTGCCGAGGTTGCCATCAACGGCGTGGTGGGCTTTGCCGGTTTACCGGTCACCCTCGCCGTGTTGGCTGCAGGCCGGAGGTTGGGCCTCGCCAACAAGGAGTCGTTGATCGCTGCGGGCCCCGTCGTCCAGCAGGTCCGGTCCACGCCCGGCGCTGAACTTCTACCGGTCGACAGTGAGCACTGCGCCATCCACCAGTGCCTAAGGGCCAACGAGAGCGATGAGCGGGTCGAGCGCATCGTGTTGACTGCCTCCGGGGGGCCGTTCCGGGGCCGAACGCGGGCCGACTTGGCGATGGTGACCGTTGAGGAGGCGCTGGACCACCCGACGTGGTCAATGGGACCGAAGGTCACGGTGGACTCGTCGACACTCATGAACAAGGGCCTCGAGGTGATCGAGGCTTACGAGCTTTTTGGCATCGACTACGACCGTATCGACGTAGTGGTTCACCCACAGTCGATCGTCCACTCCATGGTGACCTTCACTGACGGTGCGACCATCGCTCAACTATCGAATCCAGACATGCGGTTGTGCATGGGTTACGCGTTGGCGTGGCCGGATCGCCTCGACGTGCCCTACGGGGCTATTGATTGGACGGCGTTGAACCGGTTGGACTTCGAGCTGCCGGACCGTGGTGCTTTCGGGTGTCTGGACCTGGCCTTCGCTGCTGGCCGAGCTGGTCGGACGGCTCCTGCGTGGTTGAACGCCGCCAATGAGGTGGCGGTGGCCGCCTTCCTGGATGGGGCAATCACTTGGATGGGCATAACCGAATTGCTGACTGATGCGCTGGATGCCTGGCCAGGAGACGAGGCGACCGACGTGGACGCAGTGCTCGACGTGGATTGTCGAGCTCGGGAGGTTGCCACAGCCCTCGTCACCGCCCGGAGTTGACTGCAGTGCGTCTGGCCGAACCTGCCGACCACCGGATCCGTCTGGCCCTCCTGGTCGGAGCAGTGGTCTCGTTCGCCATGATCGGTGGGTTGTCGGGGCTGGTGGTGGTCTTCTCGTTCGTGGTCATGCTGGTGTTGCACGAGTTGGGGCACCTGCTGGTAGCTCGGTGGTCGGGGATGCAGGTCACCGAGTTCTTCATCGGGTTCGGGCCCCGGCTGTGGTCGGTGCGTCGGGGCGAGTGCACCTACGGGGTTAAGGCGATCCCAGCCGGCGCCTACGTGCGGATCACCGGCATGACCAACCTGGACGAGGTGGATCCGACCGTGGAGCACCGGACCTACCGGGCCCAGTCCTACCCTCGCCGTCTGGCCGTGGCCCTGGCCGGTTCGGCCACCCACTTCGGGATGTCGTTGCTGTTGCTGTTCGTCTTGTACGGCTTGGTTGGCACCCCGGACCCCTACCGGTGGATGGTTGGTGAGGTGGTGCCGGGCACCACAGCGGCGGCCATCGACGTGCGGTCCGGTGACCGGATCTTGTCGGTGGACGGGGTCGATGTTCATGACTTCGAGGACTTCGGGGCCGTGGTCCGGTCGTCGCCGGGAGAGACCGTGAAGGTAGTCGTGGAGCGTGACGGTTCCCGGAACGTGATCTCGGCAACCATCGGGGAACGCCTTGGGGCCGATGGCGTGGCCCGTGGGTTCTTTGGCGTGGGTCGCGAACGGCCGTTGGTCACGGTGGGTCCGTTAGCCGCCGTTATGGACGCGCTGGAGCGTTTCGGCGACCTGACGGTGATGTCGATCGATGGACTGACTTCCTTCTTCAGTCCTGACGGGCTGGCGAAGTTCTTCACCGGGGCCATTTCCGCCGACGGGCCTGATAGCGGGCTCGGCAATGGTTCCGAGAGCCGCCCTGCCGGACAGGAGGGCGTCGTCGGCACTCGGACCGTGGATTCCGGGGGAGCGGCGGTCGCCCCTGACGATGCCGACGATGAACGGTTGCTGTCCATCTACGGTGCGGCTCGGTTGGGTGGCGCCATGCTGGCCGACGGCTGGGCCACCTACCTGTGGTTCCTTGTGCTGATCAACGTCTTCATCGGCGTGTTCAACCTGGTTCCTCTGCTCCCGCTGGACGGCGGGCACGTGGCCATCGCCACCTACGAGCGCCTCCGGTCGTTTGGCGGACGTCGTCACACCGCGGACGCCGCCAAGTTGGTGCCGGTCACGTGGGCCGTGGTGTCGCTGCTCGTCTTGGTGGGGATGGTGGCGCTGTATCGAGACATCGTGGACCTACCGGACCTGGGCTGAGCCGCCCGGTCTCAGGAATGGGCCCGCCGGTAGCCTCAGGGAATGGAGGTCGAGGCAGGTACCGAACGTCGGACAACCCGACAGTTGATGGTGGGCGACGTGCCGGTCGGCGGGGGAGCCCCCATCACCGTCCAGTCGATGACTGTGACCCGGACGGCTGACCACGAGGCCACTCTCCAGCAGATATACGACCTGGCCATGGCCGGTGCCGACATCGTTCGCTGTACTTGCAACGAGCCAGAGGCGGCCGAGGGTCTGGCCCGGATCGTCCCCCGCTCACCGGTGCCTATCGTCGCTGACATCCACCATCAGTACCGGATGGCCTTAGCGGCGCTGGAGGCTGGCGTGCATTGTCTACGGCTCAACCCAGGCAACATCCGCCGTCCCGAGCACATCCGGACGGTCGCTGCCGAGGCCCGAGACCGGGGCGTCCCCATTCGTATCGGCGTCAACGGCGGGTCCCTTCATCCGGACCTCTACAAGAAGTATGGCGGTCGGGTGACTCCAGAGGCCATGGTCGAGTCGGCCCTCGACGAGGTTGCTTACTTCGCCGACGTCGACTTCGATCTCATCAAGATCTCGGTCAAGGCATCCAGCGTCCCGCTAATGGTTGAGGCCTACCGCCAACTCGCTGAGGTCACCGACTTTCCTCTCCATCTTGGGGTCACCGAGGCGGGGCCGCCACCGGTCGGCCTCATTAAGTCATCAGCGGGCATCGGTGCCCTGCTGGCACAGGGCATCGGTGACACCATCCGGTACTCACTCACGGCCGATCCTGTAGAGGAGGCCAGGGCTGGCCGGGCGCTGCTGGAGGCCATGGGACTGCGGGAGCGTCGCAATGTCGACCTAATTGCTTGTCCGAGTTGTGGGAGGGCCGAGATCGACGTGGTCGCGGTGGCCGAGGAGGCCATGGCGGCGTTTGCCGATCGGGAGATCCCGTTGCAGGTGGCGGTCATGGGCTGCGTGGTCAATGGTCCCGGTGAGGCTCGCGATGCCGACTTGGGGATCGCCGCGGGCAATCGTCGGGGCCACCTCTTCGTAAAGGGGCACAACGCTGCAGTGGTGCGGGAGGACGAGATGGTGGACGCCCTCGTCGAGTGGGCTGAGTTCATCCACGAGGAGGGGGCCGAGGCGGCTCTTGCACGCGTCGATACCGAGAAGGCCCGTCGGGAGGCCGACAAGGACCGGGACCGTCTCCTAGCTGAGCAGGGGGTTGACGTCAACGACACCGGCACTCGGATCGAGCTCATCCGCCGCCACACCGGTTGAGTCCCAGATGGCGCCCCTATGCGTGGAGGCGCCCCGCCGGTATGATCTCAGGCGCGTGCATCGCCGGTTTCCGACGAGGCGTGGGCTCTGCCCACGCCTTTTGTGTTCGGTACCAGTAGTTGTCGGGACCGGCCGGCGCACCGCTGATGATGAAGGTCGTGGCCACCTCCGGGTGGTCACCGGAGATCGTGGTCGCCTCGGGGCGCCACCGGAGACAGGAGGGTGAGATGGCAGTGACCGATCGGATCGATGCTCTGGCCGCCCCCCTGTGTGACCGCGTTGGTGTCGAACTAGTGGACGTTGAGTATGAGGGTGGCGTGGTACGCCTAGTGGTGGATCAGCCAGAAGGCGTCGGCATGGATGCCATCGCCAGCCTGACGCGTGAGGTATCACGAGCGCTGGACCACGAGGACCCCATCGCCGGGACCTACACCCTTGAGGTGACCAGCCCCGGGCTGGAACGAACTCTCAAGCGCCCAGAGCATTTCGTTCGGGCGCTGGGTAGGGACGTGACGGTCAAGACGGCACCGGGTATCGAGGGTGACCGTCGTGTGGCCGGTGTATTGAGTGCAGTAGACGGTGATGGCATCGTCGTGTGCGAAGAGGATGGCAGCGAGCGCTCGCTTCGTCATGACGAGATCTTGAAGGCGCGCACCGTTTTCACGTGGACCCCCGAGCCAAAGTCGGCCCGCAAGGGGAACGATCGGAGCGCCGAGGCTGCTCCGGGAAGGAAGGTTGGGTCATGAATTCCGCCGACATGACGGAGGCGATGCAGGCCGTAGCGACCGAGCGTGGCGTTTCCGTCGATACCTTGTTTGCCGCACTGGCCGACGGAATGGAATCGGCCTACAAGCGGAGGCCTGGAGCCCATGAGTTCTCGTGGGTGACCATCGACCCCGACACCATGGAGTTCCGGGTGCTCGCTCAGGATCTCGATGAGGAGGGGGAGCCCACAGGGGACGAGTTCGACGTCACGCCTAAAGACTTCGGCCGTGTCTTTGCCAAGACAGTAGGCCAGGTGCTCACCCAGCGGATCCGGGAGGCCGAGCGTGACCAAAAGTACGAGGAGTACGCCGGCCGCGAGGGAGACATCGTCACCGGAATGATTCAGCAGACCGACGCCAGGTACACCCTGTTGGACCTGGGCCGGGTTGAGGCCCTGCTGCCGCAGGCTGAGCAGGTGCCCTTTGAACGTCCGGAGGCCAATGCGCGCCTCAAGGCGTACATCGTGGAGGTCCGCAAGACCGCCAAGGGCCCCCAGATCGTGGTTAGTCGCACCCATCCGGGTCTCATCAAGCGCCTATTCGAACTCGAGGTGCCTGAGATCGCCGACGGTGTGGTCGAGATTCGCGCCTGCGCCCGTGAGCCCGGACATCGAACCAAGATCGCCGTGTGGTCCAACGACTCCAACGTAGACCCGGTCGGTGCCTGTGTCGGTGCCCGTGGTGCCCGAGTGCGCATGGTCGTGAATGAACTGCGGGGCGAGAAGATCGACATCGTCCCGTTCTCCGAAGACCCAGCCGACTTCGTCATGAAGGGCCTCTCGCCGGCCAAGGTCAAGGAGGTCCTCATCGACGAGGAGACTGGCACTGCGACGGTAGTAGTCCCCGATTATCAATTGTCCCTGGCCATCGGCAAGGAGGGTCAGAACGCCCGCCTCGCCGCTCGTATGACCGGTTGGCGGGTCGACATCAAGAGCGAGACCCAGGTTGCACAGGAGGCCGCTTACGCCGACGTGGAGTGGGCCGAGGGGGAGTGGATCGTCGACGACGAGACCGGTGAGCAGGTCTGGAAGCCAGCTGAGGGTGGCCCGGCCGTGTCGGCTGGTGAATGGACTGAGGCGGCTACTGAGGCCGGCGAGGAAGAAAAATAGGAGAACAGGGACAGGCCACGAAGGTGGTCCCTCTGGGCGATACCGTCTCGGAGTGGTCTGGTCCCAGGCGCAGGTGTGTGGCGTGCCGTGCCTCGGCGCCGACCAGTGACCTGCTCAGGATCGCTTGGCCTACCGGGGCGACCGGTCCGGCGGTGGGTCGAACGCTATTTGGCCGCGGTGCCTGGGTTCACCCCGTCCCGACCTGCTTGGGTGCCTTATGTTCGCGGGATCTGTCAAGAGCGTTGCGGCGCAAGGTGACGTCGTCCCAGATGGCCGACCTTTTGACAAGCCTGATGGCCAATTCGGGGGCCGATTCGGTGGAAACGCCGGATCGAAGGCCTACTGGGGACGGGTGATCCACTCCACTAACCGATAGCGTCAGACAGCGGTTCCCTGGCGACGGGAGCCCGTGGCGGATCCGCCGAGCCGCAAAGAAGACCTTCCAGAGGACCCCGAGAGAGAACAGGACGTCAAACGCTCGTGCCGAAGAACATCCGCGTCTACGAACTGGCGCGCGAAATGGGTATGGCTAACGCTGAGGTTCTGGATCTCTGTGGGTCACTTGGCATTGGGGTGAAGAGCCATTCCTCAGGGATCGTCGAGGCCCAGGCCGACCGGGTCCGTCGCAAGGCCGAACGTGAGGGCCTGATCCGTGAGGTACAGCCCGATGAGTCGGGCAATAAGTCGAAAAAAGCCGTCGAGCCTGAGCCGGAGCCTGCTCCTGAGCCGGAGCCTGCTCCTGAGCCGGAGCCTGCTCCTGAGCCGGAGCCTGCTCCTGAGCCGGAGCCTGCTCCTGAGCCGGAGCCTGCTCCTGAGCCGGAGCCTGCTCCTGAGCCGGAGCCTGCTCCTGAGCCGGAGCCTGCTC
>Ga0310344_10003164_pt1 | contig 12295 bp, 10 predicted proteins | sample HC15DNA20200_MG_FD_203801 | JGI IMG/M metagenome (GOLD analysis project Ga0310344, IMG submission 203801) | Marine microbial communities from station ALOHA, North Pacific Subtropical Gyre - HC15-DNA-20-200_MG | ecosystem: Environmental > Aquatic > Marine > Oceanic | place: Pacific Ocean: North... | reverse complement strand
CGTTTCGATTCCAGTACTACGTAAAGATTTTATTCTGGATTCATACCAACTACTCGAAGCCCGTTGTGCTGGTGCTGATGCTGTTTTGTTGATTGCCGAGTGCCTCACCGATTGTGATCTTCGAAAGCTGCACAATGAAACGTTGGAGTTGGGGATGACGCCATTGGTGGAGTTTTACGAACCTGACAATTTGAGTCGTGTCCTCGAAGCAGGTGCCACGTTGGTTGGTGTTAATAATCGGGACCTCAAGACCTTCGTAACAGATTTAGAGCATACCGTACGCATGCGGCACCAAATCCCTGACGATGTATTACTGGTCGGCGAAAGTGGAATTCATGGGTACGATGATGCCGAGATGCTCCGATCCAATGGTGTAAATGCAATGCTCGTCGGTGAACATCTGATGAGGCCAACAGATATCGGCGCGGCCGTACGCAGTTTGCTCGGTAAGGACTAAGCGGTAGATCAGATGATGAGCCGTGCACAGCACCCGGATGGTAATCCACGACCATCACTTGCGATAATCTCCATGTCATGCGCTTGAGTGTTACCACCACAATGGCCAACCATGATTTGCGAGAGATATGCTTGCAACTCTGCCGGGCCGACTCCCGGTGAATGACAAGACAGCAATATGAAATGTGATTCAAGGATCAGGATCTGTTTACACAACTCAAGAAGTTCAGGTAATTGCTGAATCTTCCACACCTGACCCTTAGGGCCGTGACCGTATGATGGCGGATCAAGGATGATACCGTGATAAGTATTTCCTCTCTTCGCTTCCCGTTGGCAGAATAACATCGCGTCTTCAGCGATCCATCGAATCGGTGCATCACCGAGGCTGGAGTAATCAGCGTTGTTTCTTGCCCACTGCACAACGTTTTTTGCAGAGTCGACATGTACGACGCTTGCTCCGGCTTTGGCAGCTGCCATCGTACTCCCACCCGTGTAGGCGAATAGATTCAGTACACGAATTTCGCCAGAGTGGCGTCTTGCCTGACGAGCCACCTGATCCGCGATCCATAACCAGTTTTGAGACTGTTCGACAAATACTCCCACGTGACCAAATGGCGTGACCTTCAACTGAAAACTGAACTGAGCATTGAACGAAAGCGGCCATTCCGAAAGGCCGGAACCATCTGGATTAAGATTCTCAGCAAGCGAAGGGTTTATTGCTTTCCATTCACCGGCCTGATCGCTGATTCGTTCATAAATCAGATCAGCATCGCTCCAGCGATCGGGGTTAGTGGGAGAAGCAAACTCTGCGGGTGGAGATGGGCGATTGATAATCAAATCCCCAAATCGTTCGAGCTTTCTCCCTTCGCCAAAATCGAGAAGTTCGTACTGGTCAGGACTAAACATCGATCATCCGATACAGAGACAGGCAACTGAAAGAATTACGCTGCGTGTGATTGTTTAGGTAAGTGCAAGCGATTGGAGAGCACTTCGTCACATGCGTTGGTCACCATTTCCACCGTGATTGCACACATGGCTGTATTGGGACCTCGTCTTCGCTCTTTACCCGTTCCATCTTGATAGAAAGCCTGTACGCTCACATGTTGCTCGCCGTACGGACCACAATCACTAGGCATCGTTGGTCCATACATACCAATGCACGGAGTGCCAACCGCTGCAGCCATGTGTAGCGGGCCAGTATCACTGCCGACAAACATACATCCTTTTCGCAACATAGCTGCCAACTGTGGAAGGGTTGTGGACGGCGCAAGCTCACAGTGACCGTCTGATTTGCTACTGATCAGTTCGGCCCACTCTTTTTCCTCGCCACCAGCCCAAACGACGACGGACGGTAGATTGAATTGCGTTCCGATGAACTTTGCCACGTCAGCATACCGTTCTGCGGGCCAGACTTTGGATGGCCAACCAGCCCCCGGATTGAGAACCACAAATGGTTCGCGAACTCCAGCGGACAATAGATGGTCTGCAACAACCTGCTCTGCATCTGCATCACGTGGGAAGCTGAATTGAGCCGTTGGAGATGTAATTCCGAGAGGCTCGAGCAACTGCAGGTATGCGTCGACAACGTGATCAGCCGTCCGCTTAATGCGTATGTTGTTCAAGACAGGTGCAAGTTCTCGCCCCTGACCACGTGCAAAACCAACGCGATTCTTACATCCAGATAACCAGCCACCCATTGCACTCTTTGTTAGGCTTTGTGCATCGACCGTCCAGTCAAAGTTCTTTTGGCGTAATTGCTTTCTCAGCTTAAGAACTTCCCTGGGTGACTTCAGCCAACCTTTGGGTACTTTTATTACTTCATCAACTGCGGGGTGGTTATGTAGAAACGTCGCTCCCGCACCTTGTGTCATCCATGCGATGTAGGCATTTGGAAAAGCCTCACGAATGGCGCAAGCCACAGGCATTGTCAAAATGCAATCGCCGATGGCACTGAGTCGCGTAATTAGAATTCTAGGAGATTGGTTAGCATCCATGCCTTGAGCCATTCTCGTCTTACCTCAAACTCTGACGATAGTAGTACCAGATTAGGTCTCTATTTAATTGGCTTCGCATCCGGGTTTTCGGGTAACGTTCCAGGTTCACCACCGACAGGTGCTTCCGTGGTATGTTCCGCTGGAATCACGGATTGCGAATGTGGTTCCGGTGGGTTGATAAAGGTGAATTCATCCTGAATCTTGATTTCTTCATCTTCATCTTCCCTTGATTTTGGCCTAAACCACTCTGCTATGGGAATAGAGATTCGTGAACCAGCGAATCTGGTACCCTCATGGATCGTACCCCACTGGAATGGACCGGCTCCGAATATCCATGCATCGTTAGCTGTACTTCGGGCAAATTCGACGCCGGACTGCCAGACAGGTTCTTTTTCATCCTTGCTGTATATGAACACGGCGATCTTAGCTACACCGGATTGGCCATGACGCTTAGCAAAGGAGATTTCAGGAATCGCCGGTAGGCTCGGTGTTGATGTGATAATGGATGCAGCCGTTGTGATCGCATTATTAGCAGGTATACCGTAGGTGACATCGTGGCCGTCACTGCCAAGAGCACCGACACGTGCTTCTATGATATACGTGGCATCATCCTTAGCCTCCTGAACCTGGCAACCGTGTGCGAAGAGCTGTTGACGAATAGAACTAACAATGTAATTGGCGTTTACAAAGCCGAATCCTTTGACAGCCGTGATGTACTGGGTGTCCAGAAATACTGGCTCACCGGCGATGACCGAAAAATCCATTTTTCCGATAGTCATGTCAACAGCATTGGATATCAGCAATTGTTCGGTTGCCGTCTTAACCTTGGTCGTACCACAACCGGTCAACGATACCATGTAACAGCACATTAAGGCTGCCATGGTCATTCTGCGGGCATGCGAATTGCAGAGCTTATGCATAAAAGCACTTACTCACTCATTACGGATTGACCCCCCCGTAATTAAGTCTATTGAAAACCCTGCAAGAAATGGCTGCGATCAGCGCATACCCCTTACTGAGAATTCGGGTGGGGAGTATAGCAAAAGCATGAATAACCGTCCTATATCAAATAGCAGGGAATCCAGGTTAAGACTGTTGACCCATGACACATGTGCGGTCGTCGGATAAAATGCAGCAGCAAACCAGCATAACGAACTTCGGGGGAAGTATTTGTGTCTGCAGAAATCATGGATGGCAAAGCGATCGCTTCTGAGATCCAGAAAGAAATAGCGCAGGAAGTCGAACAGTTTACTTCCGAAACCGGAGTTACACCGTGTCTGGCTGCCGTGCTTGTCGGAGATGACCCAGCCAGTCAGGTTTACGTTCGTAACAAGGAGCGTGCCTGTGAACGCGTTGGTATCGCGAGTCAACTTCACCGTTTGCCACCGGAAACGACTCAACAAGAACTGCTTTCTCTGGTAAGCGACTTGAATAACGACTCGTCAGTTCACGGGATACTCGTGCAACTGCCATTGCCATCACATCTGGATGAAACAAGCGTGTTGGATACCGTTAATCCTCTAAAAGATGTTGATGCGTTTCATCCTGAAAATGTAGGGCTGATTTCACAAGGGCGGCCAAGGTTTTTGCCGTGCACACCACACGGTGTTCAACAGATCATTGATCGCTGTGGTATACAACTTTCCGGCAAACACGTTGTCGTTGTGGGTCGAAGTGAAATTGTGGGTAAGCCGATGGCGATGATCCTTCTAAACCGCGACAGTTCACGCGGACCGCAGGCGGCAAATTCTACAGTAACTGTGTGCCATTCACGGACAGCTAATCTCGCTGAAGTTACCAGAACTGCAGACGTACTGGTGGCTGCTATAGGTAAACCACAATTTATTACCGCTGACATGATCAAACCTGGTGCCGTTGTAGTTGACGTTGGTATTAACCGAGTCGAATCGGGATTGGTCGGAGACGTCGATTTTGGGCCGGTTAGCGAGGTGGCCTCTAACATTACGCCAGTGCCCGGTGGTGTTGGCCCATTAACGGTCACTATGTTGCTATACAATACTCTTACGGGTGCACGCCTAGCGCTGGAAGCCTAGATCCCAATGGCAGGTTAAATGGAAATCTCCAGCACGCAAAACCAACGAGTCAAAGATGCGGCCAGACTGCGAGAGAAACGTGGTCGTCAGACTCAATCTCGATTCATTATTGATGGTGGCAGAGAAATCCTGCGAGCAATCAATTCGGGGTGGGAAATTGAAGAATTATTTGTCTGTCCAGATTGGTGCGAGCGTGATGATCGGCAGGAGTTTCTTCAACAACTCGGCGAGATTAGCCAACGAATAGACGTTTCAACGGACGTCATGGAGAAACTGAGCTTTGGCCAGCGTCAGGAAGGCATGGTGGCAACAGCTCGTTATAAACCGATACCTAGCGTAACCGACCTGGCCTCATCCAGTACGTTGGTGGCCGTCCTGGAAGGAATTGAAAAGCCTGGGAATCTCGGTGCTCTTATGCGATCAGCTGATGCAACAGGCGTCGATGCAATTATTCTGGCTGACGCGCACACGGATATATTTAATCCGAATGCTATTAGGGCAAGTGCCGGCACGGTGTTTTCAGTACCGATCTATAGCGGAACGTCTACCGATGTGCTCGATGAGTTGGAGAAACGTAACTTTCAAATACTGGCGACTCACGTGACAGCGACTGTTACCTATACAGATGCAGATCTAACGAAGCCAACAGCCATTGCATTAGGTACTGAGGCAACAGGGTTGTCGGACCACTGGATTGACGATCGTGTCGAGTCCATTAAGCTACCGATGAATGGAATTGCGGATAGCCTTAACGTGTCGGCAACAGCTACCGTCCTGTTTTACGAAGCCCTGCGTCAAAGACGTTTTTCGACTACATAGCCGGGACTATACGGCTTGCCCATCCACATGCGCGAGCAAATTGTCGTTTCCTTGACGATGGCAGAAGTCGCCGAATGATTCGCCGCCCTGCCGGTCGCTCTTAAAGTACTCAAACAGTTTGACGAGGCCCGGGACAACTTCGTCCGACGGTACAAGATCTTTGTGGATAAATGACAACCGATTTCCAATGGCTGTCCCACCGACAAATACGGTGTACTTATCTTTCGCGCGACCAACTAGACCGATATCCGGGTTATAAGGACGGGCACAACCATTCGGGCACCCTGTCATACGTAATGTAAACCTCTCGTCACTTAAGCCAAGATCATCCAATGCAGATTCTAGCTCGTCGATCAAAGACGGTAGTGCTCGTTCACTCTCGGTGATGGACAATCCGCAGGTCGGCCAGGCGACACAGGCCATGGACCAGCGTCGAGCATTTGAAATATCTTCACTTAAAGGAATTCCATTAACCCTCAGGATCTGTTCAATTGCATCCCGATTCTCCGGTGCCACATCGCTGAAAATGATGCTCTGATGTGCTGTAAGACGAATGCCGGGATTAAATTGTGTGCAGATCTCTCTCAGTGCTGTTTTCAGCTTAAATGTGTCCGTATCCTTGATGCGACCATTTTCGACGTTCAAGCCATAAAACAGGTTCCCGTCACCCTGCTCGTGCCATCCCATATGGTCATCTACTTCGTGTGCGACGTCAGGTTCAGGATCTGGAAGCGAGCTACCGTAATACTCCTCAACCTTTGACTTAAACTTCTCGATGCCCCAGTTATGAATCAGGTATTTCATACGAGCGACTTTTCGATCACTTCGATTTCCATGATCCCTTTGAACTTTGACGATAGCCGCAGCCACGTCGAGTACCTGTTCAAGCGTCACGAATGTCAGCGGGTCACCAAGTCTCGGAAAGGTTTTTTCGGCACTCGGTGTACGTCCTTGTCCGCCGCCTACGATTAGGTTGTAACCAACTAATTTCCCGTCACGTACGATTCCAAGTAAACCTAAATCGTGAGTGTATAGGTCGATGCAATTATCTTCCGGCAGGGCAATTCCCATTTTGAATTTTCGAGGCAGGTACTGCTTTCCGTATATCGGCTCAACGTCGTCACCTGTGTATCCGGAGAGCGTTGCTTCTGAATCGCATGCTGCGAGTTGTTTTTCACCTGTATCTGTGTCGGTTAGCCAGATGTCATGGTAGGCACCGGTCTTTGGCGCAAAGTGCTCTGCGAGATCCATTGCCGTTTTTTGCATTTGAACATGAGGTTGATCCTTGTATGGTGCCGGACAGCACATCACGTTTCGGTTGATGTCACCGCAGGCACCCCATGTGGTTAGCTGGGTTTCATTAATGCGTTGTATGGATATTGCGAGATCGCTCTTTAAGACACCATGTAGTTGGAGTCCCTGACGAGATGTGATTCTTAATGTCGAATTACCGATTTCATCGCACAGATCCAATTGTGCTAGCAGTTGTTCACTGGTGACGATGCCACTTGGGATTTTGCTGCGAACCATGAAAATAAACCGCTTAATGCGTTTACCATCTTCGTCGCGCGTGCCACGTACGTCACGATCATCCTGCTGATATGTGCCGTGGTGCTTAAGTAGCTGAATGCTGCCTTTTCCAAAGAAGTCATTTTCATCCACTAGCTCGCCCGCGATTTCACCGCGTAAATGTAAGCTATCGTGCTTGAAGACTTCGACGGCGCTAGGTTGTGGAGTTTTCTCAGATGCCATGATTCAGACTGTTCTGACCCTTGAGGTAAAAAGGCCTTGGGTATGTGTTTTGGCGAAGGTTAATGATTCGCCAACGCAACCAGTATTATAGTCGGGCATCGAATCTGCCACTATGACACAACCTCGACGGTTGCTCTTTGTAGATAACTTTGTTGGGTCAGTTGCGGCGCAGTTACTTGAGGACGTAAAATTAGCTGTTTGTAGCTGGAATTCTTATTTCACAAGGAGCTGTAAATGGCTTCCGATTTAGATCGCGATCAGTATTCAAGCGAACCGGATCCGACATTTGTGAATTCACGACGTGAAGCAATTGTCATTTTTTGTACCTGGTTTGTAGCACTCATCTGGGCAGTAACTTACTGCAAGATCAATGGTTATGACATCGAGGATCCAGCCAATATTCCAACAACGCTTGGAATGCCATCATGGGTCGTTTGGGGAATTGCCGCTCCATGGCTCGCGGCAGATCTTTTCACCACATGGTTTTGCTTTTACTTTATGAAAGACGATGAACTTGGAATCGCAGGCGACGAAGAGCATCTGGAACACGCAGCGCCGAGGAACGCATATAAAGGTCTTGAATTAATCGCAGGCGACGAAGATCATCTGGAACACGCAGTGGAGGCAGATGGCTAATGGCACATCATACGTTTATCTCATCGATGAAAGAGAACTTCTTACTGGCAGCTGCCGAGCCCGGGAATTCGGTGCTGTTTACTTTTCTGATTTATATCCTTGGCGTGTTTGTCATTGCATGGCTGTCGAACAAGCTGTTGCAAAACAGGAATTTCTTAAGTGAATATTTCCTGGGCAGTCGCGGATTAGGTGTCTGGGCTTTTGCTTTGACACTCGCTGCAACAAGTTCATCCGGCGGCAGCTTTATGGGATTTCCCGCAAAGATCTATAGCCATGGCTGGGTGTTGGCGCTGTGGATTGGTAGTTACATGGTTGTACCGATCTGTATCATGGGTTTGCTCGGTAAACGAATCAATCAAGTAGCTCGTATCTCGGGTGCTATCACGGTTCCGGATATCCTGCGAGATCGTTTCAATAACGTTTCGTTTGGCCTAGTAAGCGTTGCACTCATCATCTTTTTTATGACCTTCAACCTTGTTGCGCAGTTTAAGGCCGGTAGCGAAATCCTCAGAACGCTACTCGGACCGATTGATGCCTTTAACAGTGCCGTTGCAGCACTTCCGGAGTGGTTTGGAAATTTCTCCGGTCTCGGTGCTGATTACATGCTCTGCCTCGTGGTGTTTGGGGTCGCGGTGATTGTGTACACCACTTACGGCGGATTCCATGCTGTCGTCTGGACGGACGTGATGCAGGGAATCGTAATGCTGGTCGGAGTGATCATCATGTTACCCCTTGCCATTAATCAGGCTACGGATGCAATCGATTCATCCGATTCTTCTAAAACGGGTATGGCAGCCGTAACTGAGGAAATGGCAAAGATGGTGCCGCCTCGATATGTAACCATTGGGCTATCGCTGCCAGAATCACCTACCGAGGATGTTCAGATACCGCCGGGCACATGGGTTTCATCACAGGGCAAGGTACTACACGGAAAGTCTGGTCGTGTATTTCGAACTAAACAGCGACATGTGTTTAGCGCCGGTGCACCAGTTTCATTGGTTGAAGCCATCGAAATTATTTCTCCCAGTGATAAGAGAAGATCGTTCGAGGCGATGGAATCGCAAAACAAAAATGATACTGGCGGAGTGGCTTCCAATTTGGAAGTAAGACTTGTACTAAATAACGCGAAGGTCAGAATTCCGAGTGATTATGTCGGAGATTTGAGTAAAGTTGAACTCAAAACTGGAATTTTGCTCCCATGGGAAGATCAGGGAACGCAACGGATTGCAAATCTCTATGCGATCACGTCGGAAGTCGAATCACTCAAGGCTGGGGATGAACTGGATGCGTATGTTTTTGACTTCATAAGAACGGAAGACAGTTTTCTTAAGATGGAGCAAAACGTCTACCGAAGCTCGTTGACCGAGTTTCCTCAACTCGAAGGCATTGAAATTTCTAGCCTCGATGACGGTTATTACGCATACGGTGCAGCGGATGAAGAAATCGGTTCCTTTGTGACCGCACCTGGGCCTCATAGAGATAGCACGAGCGGATTCCTGCCGCTGAGCCTCGCGATTTCCTTCTTCTTTATGTGGGCTATATCCGGTACCGGACAGCCTAGCAACATGGTGCGTTTGATGGCCTTCAAGGACACCATGACGTTACGGCGGTCCATTTTCACCGTCGCGATGTACTACACGATGATTTATTTCCCTCTCGTGATCATCTTTTGTTGTGCCAGGATACTTCTGCCGGGAATGGAGGCAGAAGCAGATCGAATCATGCCGCAAATGGCAGTGACGCTGACAACCAATGTTGGCATGGGATGGCTTGCGGGGTTGTTGATTGCCGCACCTTTTGCAGCGGTGATGAGTACGGTCGACAGCTTCCTGTTGATGATCTCGTCAGCGCTTGTGCGCGATATTTACCAACGGAATATGAATCCTGATGCAACTGAGAAACAGATTAAGAAGCTCAGCTATATCTTCACATTAGTTGTGGGGCTTGGTGCTCTCATCGGAGCAATGAACCCTCCAGAATTCCTTCAGGATATTATCGTCTATACGGGAAGTGGTCTGGCAGCAGCATTCTTAGCACCAGTTGTATACGCTCTGTACTGGCCGCGTTCAAATCACCAAGGCTGCATTGCAGCAATGATCGGTGGTTTCGGTGCTCACCTGTCGCTTTACATTATTGGATTTATCAACGGCGAGGGATTCACACCGTATCGACCTCTCGAATTAGATCCAATCATTATTGGTCTGTTTGGGTCATTTATTATTGGGTTCATTGTTACTTTGAAAACGGCACCGCCGTCAGACAAAGTTGTTAAGAAGTACTTTTATAAGAAACTGGAAGGTTAGTCCCTGATGTTAATTTTTGATGCCCACCTGGACATCTCGATGAACGCCGTTGAGTGGAATCGCGACCTTACGAAGAGCTTGAAAGAAGTTCGAGACCGAGAAGCCGGAAAGACGGATTATCTCGATCGAGGTAAGGGCGTGCTAACGCTGGATGAAATGCGCAAGGGTGAAATTGGGATTTGTGTAGGAACGCAAATCGGTCGATACGTTGCGCCGGATAATAACTTACCAGGCTGGCACAGTCCGGAAATCGCCTGGTCCATCACTCAGGCACAACTCGCGTGGTACCGGGTGATGGAAGAACAAGGCCAGATGGTACAGATCCGAAATCGCGATCAATTAAACAGCCATGTGGATTTGTGGCAATCAACGGAAGACAAAAGTAATCTGCCGATCGGCTATATCCTAAGCCTCGAAGGTGCAGATTCAATGGTTACGATCGACTTTGTTGAAAAGGCCTATGAATACGGACTGCGCGCAATTGGCCCGGCTCATTATGGTCCTGGAAGATACGCACCTGGAACCGGTAGTCGCGGCGGGCTTGAGACCGGTTGTAAAGAGTTGCTGGAGGAGATGGAGCGACTTGGAATTGTCTTGGATTGCACCCACTTAACGGATCAGTCTTTTTGGGAGGCCCTCGAGATTTACTCAGGACCTGTCTGGGCTAGTCACCAAAACTGTCGGGCGATTGTTGATCACCAACGCCAATTCAGTGACGAACAACTCAAGGCTCTCATCGATAGGGATGCTGTTATCGGAATGGCTTTTGATGCCTGGATGATGTATCCGGGTGGTTGGCAGCGAGGCGTTACGATGCCATACACCGCGGGCGTTTCGATTGAGACGATCGTTGATCACGTAGACCATATCTGCCAACTCGCCGGAAATACCGACCACGTAGGTATCGGTTCAGACCTGGATGGTGGGTACGGCCGTGAACAGTGCCCGTATGACATGGAGACGATTGCAGACTTGCAGTCACTAGTGGGCATTTTAGGCAGTCGCGGTTACAGTGAAGCTGATGTTGAGAAAATCATGCACGGCAACTGGATTCGCCGGCTAAACGAAATATGGAGCGATTAAGTAAATGAAGCTTGTAAAGTGTCAGATTGCCGATGGTGGAGTTGCTGTCGGTTTGCTTGAAGACGATTCCATCAGATTACTGAATCTGGATGGATCAGCGTACGGAAGTCTACAGGACATCCTAAACTCAAGTGACCCAGTTGCTGCCGTTAATGAAACGCTCGGCGAAACAGTGGTGGCAGCAAGTGATGTGTCATTGCTCGCACCGATTGATTGTCAGGAAGTCTGGGCGGCTGGCGTTACTTATAAACGTAGCCAAACCGCTCGCATGGAAGAGTCTGAAACATCGGCTTCATGTTATGACCTCGTATATACCGCGGATCGGCCGGAGTTGTTTCTTAAAGCGACACCGAATCGAGTGTCGGGACCCGGCCAGCCGGTGCGAATTCGTTTTGACGCAACATGGAATGTACCAGAGCCGGAGATTACCTGTGTCGTAAACGATCGTGGCGACCTCGTCGGGTTTACATGTGGTAATGATGTTAGCTCTCGGGATATTGAAGGTGAAAACCCTCTTTATCTTCCACAGGCCAAAGTCTATCGACAATGTGCCGGGCTTGGTCCGTGTATTACCCTCGTCTCCGCGATGCCCGCTCGTGACGATACCGGAATCAAACTGGAAATTGTGCGGGATGGAGTGACGGCCTTCGAGGGTACAAGTGGTGTCGACCAAATGGCACGCACCTTTGAGGATCTAATCGGATACTTGTGTCGTGAACAGGAATTCCCCAATGGCGTATTCCTAATGACAGGTACCGGAATTGTGCCTGACAGCGACTTTACACTGACGCGCGGTGATGTTGTCAACATTACGGTCGACGGTATTGGTACACTCACCAATCCGGTCATTCAGGATTAATTACTGATCTGTGAACAGCATTTGTACTGTGTGTACACCTGTCACCTTTCAATGAACCAGAGTTTTTAGAGAACAAGAGTTTTTAGAGAACAAGAGAAAAGATGCAAAAAGTACTCATAGCAGGAGAATGGCGTGACGCGGATGCAGCGTCTACATTCCAGGCACATAACCCAAACACACGCGAAGCTCTTCCAGAGGTATACCCAGTTAGTGGCTGGAGTGACTGCGAAGCGGCAATCGCTTCGGCAGCCGAGGCAAGTATTGCCCTACGGACCACTTCTGGTGCTGAAGTCGCCGCATTCCTTGAAGCGTATGCAGACGGTATTGAAGCAAGGAAGG
>Ga0310344_10003163_pt1 | contig 12295 bp, 9 predicted proteins | sample HC15DNA20200_MG_FD_203801 | JGI IMG/M metagenome (GOLD analysis project Ga0310344, IMG submission 203801) | Marine microbial communities from station ALOHA, North Pacific Subtropical Gyre - HC15-DNA-20-200_MG | ecosystem: Environmental > Aquatic > Marine > Oceanic | place: Pacific Ocean: North... | reverse complement strand
CGGGCGAGGAAGCGGCGATGGTCGCGCGCTGGTGCGGGGATGCGGGCGTGCCGCATGAGACGCTGACGCCCGACGCGCCGGTCGCGGGCAATGTGCAGGCGTGGGCGCGGGCGATGCGCTATCGCGTGATGGAGGCGTGGCGGGCGGCGCGGGGCATCGACTGGATCATGACCGCGCACCATGCCGACGATCAGGCCGAAACGCTGCTGATGCGGCTCAACCGCGGGTCGGGCGTCGCGGGCCTCGCGGGCGTGCGGGCGCGGAGCGGGCGGGTCGTCCGTCCGCTGCTGGGCCAGCGCAAGGCAGCTTTGCTGGCATTCGCGCGGGCGCAGGGGCTGCCCTTTGTGGACGATCCGTCGAACCGCGATCCGCGTTTCGACCGGGCGGCGATGCGGCAGTCGCTTCAGGGCTCGGGCTGGATCGATGCGCCCGCGCTGGCGCGGAGCGCCGCCGCGCTGGCGGAGGCGGAGGAAGCGATCGGCTGGAGCGTCGCGGCGCTGGCGGATGCGCATGTGCGGCAGGCGGAGGGCGGCGGCTGGGGGCTGGACCGCACGGACCTGCCCCGCGAATATCTGCGGCGGCTGGTGCTGCACATGCTGGCGCTGGCAGAGCCGGAGGGTGCGCCGCCGCGTGGCGAGGCGCTCGATCATGCGGTGGCGCAAGCGCTGGCCGGGGGAAAGGCGAGTTTGGGGCGGTGGCTGCTGGAGGGCGGTCCGACCTGGCATTTGCGCGCCGCGCCGCCGCGCCGGTAGGGCGACGATTCGTGTCGCTTGGGAAATGTTCCGCGCGTCGTCGCTCCGGTGCCTCCTTTCGCCGATTTTGTGCGCTGCAAAGATGAATCCTTAACGCGCTTTGGGGTAGAGGGCAGGCTCTTCAAGCGGGGATTTTTGGAACGATGATGGAATTTGCGGCCCTGACCTACGGCCTGCTGGCGAGCGTCATCCTTTCGGCGGCGCAACGGAACCGGAAACTGGCGCGGCCGCATCCGCCGCTGCTGCTCTATATGGGCTATCTGCTGTGCGGCCTTTCGGGCGGCGTCGCCCTCGCGCTCGCCTATGTGGCGGTCACGCTGTTCATCGGCGGCTAAAGACCCGGCGGATAGAGCGGCGGACGCGGCCGGAAGCGCGGCCCGCTCCGCTTGCGCTTTTGCCGGCGCGCCCTATCTTGTCGGCTGAAAGAGAGTGATGATGAACGACGAGAAAGACCCGCAGGGTAACCCCTGGATCAAGAGCGCGATGATATGGGCTGGCGTCATCGTGGCGCTGCTTCTGTTCGTATCGCTGTTCGATAGCCGCACCGCGTCGCAGTCCGGCGCCGGGATCGCCTATTCCGAATTCCGCTCCAAGGTGCAGGAAGGGCAGGTCAAGGACGTCGCCATCGCGCCGAACAAGATCAGCGGCACGCTGTCGAGCGGGCAGAAATTCTCGACCGTTCCGGTGAACGATCCGGGCCTCACCGGCCTGCTGGACGACTATAATGTCAAATATTCCGGCCAGGCGGAGGAGCAGCCGAGCTTCTGGATGATCCTCATCTACCAGTCGCTGCCGTTCCTCCTGATCCTGGGCATCGCCTTCTTCGTGCTGCGCCAGATGCAGAAGGGCGGCGGCGCGGGCGGGGCGATGGGCTTTGGCAAGTCCAAGGCCAAGCTGCTCACCGAAAAGCACGGCAAGGTGACGTTCGACGATGTCGCGGGCATCGACGAGGCGCGCGAGGAATTGCAGGAGATCGTCGAGTTCCTGAAAGACCCGAGCAAGTTTGCGCGGCTGGGCGGCAAGATCCCCAAGGGCGCGCTGCTGGTCGGTTCGCCCGGCACCGGCAAGACGCTGCTCGCCCGCGCCATCGCGGGCGAGGCGGGCGTGCCCTTCTTCACCATCTCCGGCTCCGACTTCGTCGAGATGTTCGTGGGCGTCGGCGCGAGCCGCGTCCGCGACATGTTCGAGCAGGCGAAGAAGAACGCGCCCTGCATCGTCTTCATCGACGAAATCGACGCGGTCGGCCGCCATCGCGGCGCGGGCCTTGGCAATGGCAATGACGAGCGCGAGCAGACGCTGAACCAGCTTCTGGTCGAAATGGACGGGTTCGAGGCGAACGAGGGCATCATCATCGTCGCGGCGACCAATCGCCCCGACGTGCTCGACCCCGCGCTGCTGCGTCCCGGCCGCTTCGACCGGCAGGTCGTGGTGCCGCGCCCCGACATCGAGGGCCGCGAAAAGATCCTGGCCGTCCACATGAAGAAGGTGCCGCTGGCGCCGGACGTCAACCCGCGCACCATCGCGCGCGGCACGCCGGGCTTTTCCGGCGCGGATCTCGCCAACCTCGTCAACGAAGCCGCGCTGATGGCCGCGCGCCGCGGCAAGCGCCTCGTCGCCATGGACGAGTTCGAGGCGGCGAAAGACAAGGTCATGATGGGCAGCGAGCGCCGCTCCATGGTCATGACCGACGATGAAAAGAAGATGACCGCCTATCATGAAGCGGGCCACGCCATCGTCGCGGTCCACGAACCCGCGTCCGACCCGATCCACAAGGCGACGATCATTCCGCGCGGCCGCGCGTTGGGCATGGTGATGCGCCTGCCCGAACGCGACAGCTACAGCTTTCATCGCGACAAGATGCACGCCAACATGGCCGTCGCCATGGGCGGGCGCGTGGCGGAAGAGATCATCTTCGGCCATGACAAGGTGTCGAGCGGCGCTTCGGGCGACATCCAGTATGCGACCAAGCTCGCCCGCGACATGGTGACTCAGTGGGGCATGTCCAACAAGCTCGGCCCGCTTCAATATGAGGAGCAGCAGGGGGAGACCTTCCTCGGCTATTCGCAGAGCCAGCGCGTCCATATGTCCGACGAGACCGCCAAGCTGATCGACAGTGAGATCCGGGGTCTGGTCGAACAGGGCTATGCGCGGGCGCAGTCGATCCTCAAGGGCCATGAGGAACAGCTCCACCTGCTCGCCAACGCGATGCTGGAATATGAGACGCTGAGCGGCGACGAGATCAAGACGCTGCTCGACAAGGGCGAGATCACGCGCGAGGACGGGACGACGATCAAGCCTTCGGTCATTCCGGCGGCAGGCAGCTCCATACCGCGCATTCGCAAGCGCAAAGGGCCGTTCGGCGACCCGACGCCGCTGGGCGCGTGAGACCGGAGGCAGCGTGAGCGATGAGAGGGCGGGGCCGGTGGCTCCGCCCTTTTTCGTGGGGGATGCCAGCCTTCGCTGGCATGACGAAGGAACGGACCGCATCACCCTTTCCCGTTCCCAAGAAAAAGCCCGCGGGGGGTCTGGTCCCGCGTCGCACAAGTGGTTACATGGGCCGCCACAAATCCCCCCGGACGCCGCCGGTCGCCGGTGCCTCCGATCATAGAAAGTGGCTCGTTTCCATGGACATTCGCCTTGGCCTCACCTTTGACGACGTGCTGTTGCAGCCCGGCGAATCCGATGTGCTGCCGAGCCAGGCGGACACATCGACCTATGTGACCAAGGGCATCCGGCTCAACATCCCGATCCTTTCGTCGGCGATGGACACTGTGACGGAAGCCGACATGGCGATCGTCATGGCGCAACTGGGCGGGATCGGCGTGCTGCACCGGAACCTGACCGTCGAGGAGCAGGCGGACGCGGTGCGCGCGGTCAAGCGGTTCGAAAGCGGCATGGTGGTCAATCCGATCACCATCCTGCCGACCGCGACTCTGGCCGACGCGCAGATGCTGATGCAGCGGCACAAGATCAGCGGCATTCCGGTCGTCGAACAGTCGGGCAAGCTGGTCGGCATCCTCACCCACCGCGACACGCGCTTCGCCGAGAATCCCGACCAGCCCGTCAGCGAGCTAATGACCAAGGACAATCTCGCCACGGTCAAGACGGGCGTCGGGCAGGAGGAGGCGCGGCGGCTGCTGCACGCACGGCGGATCGAGAAGCTGCTGGTGGTGGACGACGCCTATCATTGCGTCGGCCTCATCACCGTCAAGGACATCGAAAAGGCCGTGACCTATCCGCAGGCGACCAAGGACGATGCGGGCCGCCTGCGCGTCGCCGCCGCCACCACGGTTGGCGAAAAGGGGCTGGAGCGCAGCAAGGCACTGATCGACGCGGAATGCGACCTGATCGTCATCGACACCGCGCACGGGCACAGCAAGCAGGTCGCCGTCGCGGTCGAGGCGGTGAAGAAGCTGTCCAACCATGTGCAGGTGGTCGCGGGCAACGTCGCCACCGCCGAGGCGACCAGGGCGCTGATCGGCGCGGGCGCGGATTGCGTGAAGGTCGGCATCGGGCCGGGGTCTATCTGCACCACGCGCGTGGTCGCGGGCGTCGGTGTGCCGCAGTTGACCGCTGTGATGGACTCTGCCGAGGAAGCCGCGAAGCAGGGGGTGCCGGTGATCGCCGACGGCGGGCTGCGCACCAGCGGCGACGTGGCGAAAGCGCTGGCGGCGGGCGCGGGATGCGTCATGGTGGGATCGCTGCTCGCCGGGACGGCCGAAGCGCCGGGCGAGACGTTCCTCTATCAGGGGCGCGCCTACAAGAGCTATCGCGGCATGGGCAGCGTCGGCGCGATGGCGCGGGGCAGCGCAGACCGCTATTTTCAGGCGGACATCAAGGACCAGATGAAGCTGGTGCCCGAAGGGATCGAGGGGCAGGTGCCGTTCAAGGGTCCGGCCAAGGACGTGATCCACCAGCTCGTCGGCGGGGTGAAGGCGGCGATGGGCTATACCGGCAGCGCCACGATCAAGGATTTGCAGGAGCGCGCGCGCTTCGTGCAGATCACCAATGCGGGCCTGTCCGAAAGCCATGTCCACGACGTCACCATCACGCGGGAAGCCCCCAATTATCCGACGCGCTAAAGGCGGCGCGGGATGACTCCTGCCGCCCGCATTCAGGCCGCGATCGACCTGCTGGACGCGATCATCGCGTCGGCGCGCGATGGCGGACCGGCGGCGGATACGCTGATCGCGCGCTATTTCAAGGAGCGGCGCTATGCTGGGTCGCGCGACCGGCGGGCGGTGCGCGACCATGTCTATGACGCGATCCGGCGCGCGGGCGAGCGGCCGGAGACGGGGCGCGCCGCGATGATCGGCCTTGCAGGCGAGCGGCCGGAGATCGCGGCGCTGTTCGACGGGTCGGTGCACGGGCCGCTGCCTGTCGAGCCGGGCGAGACCGGCGCGGCCGCGGGCGCGGTGCCGGGATGGATCGCGCCGCTGCTGGCGGAGCCGGTGGAGCAGGAGGCGCTGCTGGGCCGTGCGCCGGTGGACCTGCGCGTCAACCGGCTGAAGGCGGAGCCTGCCGAGGTCGCGCCGCTTTTTCTCGAAGCAGAGACCGTGGCGGGCCTGACCGACGCGCTGCGCCTGCCTGAGGGCTTTCCGGTCGAGCAGTCGGCGGCATGGAAGGACGGGCGTGTCGAAGTGCAGGATGCGGGCAGCCAGTGGATCGTGGCGGCCTGCGATGCGCGACCGGGCATGACGGTGGTGGACCTTTGTGCCGGGGCGGGCGGCAAGACGCTGGCGCTGGCCGCCGCGATGCGGGGACAGGGCAGGCTGGTGGCGGCGGATACGATCCGCTCGCGCCTTGCCCGGCTGGAGCCGCGCGCGGAGAGGGCAGGCGCGACATTCGTCGAGACGCTGCTGCTGGATCAGGCGCATGAGGCGCGCGGGCTGGCGGCGCTTGCCGGGCAGGCGGACGTCGTGCTGGTCGATGCGCCCTGTTCGGGGACGGGAACGTGGCGGCGCAACCCGGAGGCGCGCTGGCGGCTGACGCCGCAGCGGCTCGACCGGCTGGTGGCGGAACAGGCGCGCATCCTCGATTTCGCCGCGCCGTTGGTGGCGCCGGGCGGCTGGCTCGTCTATGCAACATGTGCGCTGACCGATCGCGAGGGGAGGAAGCAGGTGGACGCGTTTCTGAGCCGCCATCGGGGCTGGACGCCCGAGCCGCTGGCGCTGCCGGCCGGGCGGGCGCACGGGCCGGGATGGCTGCTGACGCCGGGGCATGACGCGACGGACGGTTTCTTCTTCGCCCGGATGCGGCGGGAGGCAGCCTAATCAGCCATGGACAAGCGCGTGCAAAATGGCGAGGATCGGGAATCAACGCCTGAAACATGGCTGGAGTTATTGATGCGTTTCACCCCTGCTTCCCTCGCGCTAGCCGCCGTCCTTGCCACCGTGTCCAGCGTCGGCCTGTCCCAGAAACCCGACAACCAGATCAATCCGCAGTCGATCCAGTGGCAGAAGGCCGGGGAGGCGGCGCGCCGGGCGGGCAATCTCAACGGCGCGACCGATGCGCTGGAGAGCGCGCTGGCGGTCGATCCGCGCAACCGGGCGGCCTATGTCGAACTGGCCGAAGTGGCGCGGGCGCAGGGGCTGCAGGGGAAGGCGATCCGGCTCTACAAGGAAGCGCTTCTGCTCGACCCCACCGATGTGGTGGCGCTGGCCGGGCAGGGCGAAGCGATGATGGAAAAGGGCGCGGTCGCGCGCGCCAGGGATGTGCTGGCGCAGGCGCAAAAGCTGTGCAAGGCCGACTGCGCGCCGGTCGCGCACCTGTCCGCCGCCATCGCCAAGGGGCCGCCCGCCGTGGCGATGACGGACAAGGTGCCGCCCGCGCCCAACAAGGCGCCGACCGAAACGCCCTGATCCGCGTTCAGGCCCGTCCCTCGCGCCACTGGCCGGGGGCGATGCCCTCCACCGTCCATCCGCCCACCGCCCAGCGCACGAGGCGAAGCGTGGGGAAGCCCACCGCTGCGGTCATGCGGCGCACCTGCCGGTTGCGGCCTTCTGTGATGGTGAGGCGCAGCCAGCTATCGGGCACGGTCTGGCGCACGCGGATCGGCGGATCGCGCGGCCAGAGCGCGGGCGGGTCAATGCGGTCGGCCTGCGCCGGGCGAGTGGTGCCGTCCTTCAGCAGGACGCCGCTGCGCAGGGCGGCGAGCGCGTCGTCGCTGACGATCCCCTCCACCTGCGCCAGATAGGTTTTGGGCAGCTTGAACTTCGGGTCGGCGATGCGGGACTGGAGCCGTCCATCGTCGGTCAGGAGCAGCAGCCCCTCGCTGTCGCGGTCGAGCCGACCGGCGGGATAGACGCTGGGCACCGCGATGCAGTCGGACAAAGTGGCACGCGTCGTCGGGCTGTTCCGGTCGGTGAACTGGGACAGCATGTCATAGGGTTTGTTGAAGAGGATCAGGCGGGGCATGAACCGCTGCCATCAGCATCCTCCCCTGGCAGGGGAGGTGGCATCGCGAAGCGATGACGGAGGGGTGTTGTCCTGTCGATAGCGGGATACCCCTCCACCATTTGCTGCGCAAATGGTCCCCCTCCCCCTGTGGGGGAGGATCGTTTCCGGTTTCCCCTCAAGCGCTCAAGATCCGGGCGATCTCTACGAACTCCTCGACCGTCACGGTTTCGGCGCGGCGTTGCGGGTCGATGCCGAGGGCGGCGAGGGCGTCGAGCGCGCCGGGCAGCCCCTTGAGGCTCTGGCGCAGCATCTTGCGACGCTGGCCGAAGGCGGCGGCGGTGAGGCGTTCGAGATGTTTCAGGACCACGCCTTCGGGCGCGGCTTTGGGCGTTACATGCACCACCGCCGACATGACCTTGGGCGGCGGGGTGAAGGCGCTGCGATGGACCTTCATCGCGATGCGCGGGTCGCTGCGCCACTGGGACAGGACGGCGAGACGGCCATAATGGTCGGTGCCGGGCTTTGCGACGATGCGTTCGGCGACTTCCATCTGGAACATCAGCGTCAGCGTCGCCCACCATGGCAGCGGCGACCAGTCGGCGGAAAGCCAGCCGACAAGCAGGGGCGTGCCGACATTATAGGGGAGGTTGGCAACGATGTGCGCGCCCGCGCCAGCCTCGGTGCGCGCGTCGACCTGCATCGCGTCGCCGGAAATGACGCGGAGCTGGCCGGGAAACACCTCCTGCAATTCAGCGAGAGCGGGGAGGCAGCGCTCGTCGCGCTCGACCGCGACCAGCCGCGCGCCCGCGCGCAGGATCGCGCGGGTCAGGCCGCCGGGGCCGGGGCCGACCTCGAAGGCGGGCTGGCCTTCGAGCGGGCCGGGGATCGCGGTGATACGGTCCAGCAACTGTTCGTCGAGCAGGAAATTCTGGCCCAGCGCCTTGCTGGCGGCAAGGCCATGGCGGGCGATCACCTCGCGCAGCGGCGGCAGCGCCGGACGGCTGTCAGCCATGGGCGAGGCGGGCGCGGGCCGATTCGGCGGCCATCTTGAGCGCGGCCATCATCGCGCCGGGATTGGCGCTGTCGGTCCCTGCGATGCCGAAAGCGGTGCCGTGATCGGGCGAGGTGCGCACGATGGGAAGGCCAAGCGTGATGTTGACGCCTTCGTCGAAATTGAGCGTCTTGATCGGGATCAGCGCCTGATCGTGATACATGCAGAGCGCCGCGTCATAGGTTTCGCGCGCGCGGGCGTGGAACATGCCGTCGGGCGAGAGCGGCCCGGTGATGTCCAGCCCTTCGGCCCGCAACTGTTCGACGGCGGGGCGGATCACGTCCACCTCCTCGCGGCCGAGCGCGCCATTCTCGCCCGCATGGGGATTGAGGCCCGCGACGGCGAGGCGGGGGCGGGCGATGCCGAAATTGCGTTGCAGCCCCTTCGCCGTGGTGAGCGCGCGCGCGCGGATGAGATCGGCGGTGAGCGCGGCGGGCACGTCGGCGAGGGGGATGTGGATGGTGATCGGCACGACCTTCAGCGACGGTCCGGCCAGCATCATGACGGCATTGTGCGCGGCGACACCGCAGCGTTCGGCGATGAATTCGGTCTGGCCCGGATGGGTGAAGCCGACGCCGTAAAGCTGTTCCTTGCCGACGGGGGCGGTGACGATGCCGGCGGCGGACCCCTGCCGGGCGAGGCCAACCGCGACCTCCAGCGACTGGAAAGCGGTGCGCGCGCCGTCCTGCGTCGGCGTGCCGGGACTGACCGGGTGGCTGTCGCCCACCTGGAGCACGGGCAGCGCATCGGTGAAGACGGCGGCCGCCTGCGCGGGCGTTTCGATAAGCTGAACAGGTCCGAGCCATACCGCGCGCAAGGCGGCGATGTCGCCGACCGCGAAGAAGGGCGGCAGGCCGCGCGCTTCGCGCATCACCCAGCTTTTAGCGGTGATTTCCGGCCCTATGCCCGCCGGATCGCCGAGCGGAACGGCGAAGGGCGCGGGATCGGGCCGGGCGGGGTCAGTTATATTCGATGACGGCATCGCGGCGAAGGTCGCGCAGGTAGATGCGCGCGCGCTTGTTGACCCGTTCTTCCTCAAGCTGGGCCTGAATCTGTTCGGCGTTGGGCGCGTTGGCGGACGCGGGGTCGTCGCGCCCGCAGACCACGAGCACGCGCACGCCGTCCGTGATCGAACCGAAGGGCGGCGTCGATTCGCCGACCTGAAGATTGAGAAGGATGTCCTGCAACTGGGGCGGCAGGTCGCGCACCTTCACATTGTCGTCGACCACGTCCGCGCCGATCTTCGCGCCGATCTCGTTGGCCTGACCGCAGCCCTTGATCTCCTTGACCGCGGCGGCGAAGGTCGCGGCCTTCGCGCTCGCCTGTTCTTTCGTCGTGCCCTGGGGGAAGAGCACGGAAAGCTGCTTGAGGCTGAGCAGCGAATCGCGCGGATCGGCCGTCAGCACCTTGCGCTTGTCCATGACGTAGAGGATCGACACGCCGCCCACGGTTTCGATCGGCCCGGCGATCTGGCCGACCTGCATTTCGGTCGCGGCCTGCGCGAGTTCGGGGGGAAGCTGGGCCGGGCGAATCCAGCCGAGGTCGCCGCCGACCGCCGCCGTCGATGCTTCGGAAAACTGGCGGGCATAGGCGGGGAAGCTGCCGCCCTTCTGTATCTGTTCGATGATATTGCGGGCGTTGGCGATGATCTGCGGACGATTTTCGGGTGTCGAGGACAGGTAGATTTCGCCGATGCGGAATTCGTCGCTGCCCTTGGCGGCGTTGAGGCGGTCGACGACCGACTTCACTTCCTCCTCCGACACGTTGACGAAGGGCTGGATGTTGCGGCGAAGCAGGCGGCTCCACGCCAGTTCGCCCTCGATCTGGCGCTTGATGCTGGCGGGCGCGCTGCCCCGTTCGCGCAGATAGGCGTCGAACTGGCCGGGCGACTGGCGGAAATTCCCCGCGACGCGCTCATAGCTCTGGTTTACTTCCTCGGGCGCGATCTTGATGTCGTTGGCGGCGGCCTCCTGAATCTGGAGCGTTTCGTCGATCAGGTTGCGCAGCACCTGCACGCGCAGCCGTTCCTTTTCCTCGTCGGACACCTTGCCGCCATTGGCGGTGATGATGAGGGCGAGGCGCTGGTCCACGTCCGTGCCGGTGATGATGCGTCCGTTGACGATGGCGGTCGCCTTGCGGATGTTGGGATCGCTTTTGCCGAAGACGGTGAGGTCTTTGGGCAGGTTGAGCTGCTGGGACGCGAAATCCTGATCGTCGTCAACCGTCTGCGCGCGCAGGGGCGAAAGCCCCGATCCGACCAGCACCGAGGAGAGGAGCAGCATGTTCAGGCCCGGACGGACGCCGCGAACGAGGCGGCGGGGCGAGAAGGGGGCGGGCAGCATCTTGCGCAATCATCTCCAATCGGGGTCGGGAGCGTCATGCTCCGGTCCGCCTTAACCGGCCCTGACGGGCACGGGAGCCTGTTCCTTATATGCCAATATTGCGGAAAGCTAGACGAAGCTGGAAGCTGTTGCCCCGTCGCGCGTCGCCATTGGCCTGATAGTTGCGGACCCAGGTGAAGCCCAGGGTCAGGCAGTCGTCCTCATAGGCGACGCCGACGCGATGGCGCACGGGCTGGTAGCCGTCCGCGACGCTGACCGGGTCTTCCTTCTTGTCGGTGAGGTCGATGACGGTGGACCCGAAGACCGACCAGAAGCGGGCGAACTGCGCGCGGGCGCCGACGCGCAGTTCCTCGCGGTCCTGAAGATCCTCCAGACTGGCGAGTGCGTTGCGGTTGAGGCGCAGATAGCCGACCATGACATAGCTGTTGCGGCTGCCCACCGTCGCGTCGATTTCGTTGCGGCGGACAGCCAGGCTGTCCTTGTCGAGCCGGTAGCGGTGCGTCAGGCTGACGAAGTTGCGGTAGCGGATCGTGGTGCGCCCGACGATGTCGGAAAATTTGCCCGACAGGCCGGTGCCGTCGGGCAGGATGCTTTCGCGGCTGTTGAGGCGGTAGCTCTGGCCGACGACCGCCTGAACCGAGAAGTGCGGCAGGTCGAGGCCATATTCGAGGCCATAGGTGGCGCGCGAGCTGTCCTCGAACCGGTCATATCCGGCGAAGCGGTTGAGGGCGAAGAGGTTGCTGTCCTCCAGATCGACGGCGCGGGCGTCCTCGTTGGGAAGGCGCAGGTTGGCGATGCGCGGCGCGGCGACGATCTGAACGCGCGGGGCGATGCGCTGCACGCCGCCGAACGCTTCGCCCATGAAGGGCCAGCGCATGTCGATGGCCGCGGCCGCGATGCCGCGCGCCTGCCAGCCCGGATCGCCGGCATAGGCGGGGATCGGGTTTTGGAGAACGTCGTTGCTGTGATAGACGTCGCCGCGCAGATAGCCGGTGAAGGTGACTTCCTGACCCAGCCCGGTGAGCTTGCGCAGGTTCCATTCGGCCGCCGCGAAGGCGCGCTGCGTGTCCTGCCCGCTGGTGCGGGTGATGGCGAGCGTGTTCGCCTGAAGCTGGACCACGCCGCCGAGCCAAGGGTCGGTCAGGCGCAGGCGATAGTCCATGACGGGTAGCGCGATGGGCTGCTGCCCCTGCGAATCGCCCTGCCGCAGAGTCTGGACCGCCCAGCCGCGCAGCGAGAAATAGCTGTTGTCGCCGATCCGCTGCACACCGATGGTGTTGCGCAGCCGGTCGTCGCGGCTGATGTCGTAGCGGCGCAGGAAGGTGCGGTCGGTGGCGACGCGGACCGAGCCGTCGAGGCTCCATTCAGGGGTCAACTGCATCGCGCCCGACGCATCGAGATAGGCGCGGACGCCCTTTTGCGAACTGGCGTCGGGATCGAGACCACTGATCCCCAGGCGGCGCCCATAGGTGGCGTAGCCGGTGATCTGGTAGGCGCCCCGGTCGTAGAGATGGCGGTAATTGCCCTCCATCATCGGCAGCACTTTCGAATAGACGTGCGGCGTGATGGTGAGATCGCGGTTGGGCGCGAGCTTCATATAATAAGGCAGCGCGACTTCGAAGCCGTTGTTGCGGTCGTAGCGGATGTTGGGGACCAGCAGCCCGCTGCCGCCGCCCTCGCCCGCCGGGTGCGACAGGCCGGGCAGGGGGATGAGCGGCAGGCCGAACAGTTCGATATTGGCGTTGGTGTAG
>Ga0310344_10003162_pt1 | contig 12296 bp, 11 predicted proteins | sample HC15DNA20200_MG_FD_203801 | JGI IMG/M metagenome (GOLD analysis project Ga0310344, IMG submission 203801) | Marine microbial communities from station ALOHA, North Pacific Subtropical Gyre - HC15-DNA-20-200_MG | ecosystem: Environmental > Aquatic > Marine > Oceanic | place: Pacific Ocean: North... | reverse complement strand
TGGTAAAGAATTTGCTGTTTTTATGCCTACTGGGACTTTAGCAAATCATGTAGCAATTAGGAAATTGTGTGGAATTAATCAAAAAGCAATTGTGCCAGAGCAGAGCCATTTATATAACGACAGTGGAGATACTGTTACACGGTTAAGTGGTATAAACCTTGTCCCTTTGGGGGCCAATCACATATGTTTTTCTATTGATGAACTCAGGGATTATATTGAACGAATGGAACAAGCAAGAGTCTCAACCCAAATTGGCGCAGTAATGATAGAAAGTCCAGTGCGGAGGCAGCAGGGACAAATAGTGACTTTTGAACAAATGGAATCGATAACTCAATTTTGCTCAGAACGTGGTTACGGTACTCATCTTGATGGTGCGCGTCTGTACATGATGTCAGGAGCTACCGGGATTCCTCCGCGGGACTATGTTGCAATGTTCGATACTGTGTACGTCTCTTTGTACAAATATTTTGGTGCGCCATTTGGAGCAATACTGGCTGGGCCTTCAGCGTTATTGAAGGATGTTTATCATGAACGCAGAATGTTTGGAGGTAGTCTTTCTTCATCATATATAGCTGCTGCGCTTGCATTGAAGGGAAGTGAAATCTTTGAACCAAAATTCAAGGCTTCTATGCAAAGAGCATCAGATTTGATTAGAGCATTAGAAAAACTACCGCAAATATCGATCAAGACATTTGACAATGGGTCTAATATCTTTCTCGCAACATTGAATAAAACAGTAGATGTGGATGCATTTGTGTTGTCACTGCAGCGACAGATGATTTTTGTGTACAGGGATGACATAAATCCAGTCCAGATAAATATTACGATTAACCCTACGATACTGAGGAGATCGACAGAAGAACTGCTTGCCAGTTTCAAACAAGCCTTTAATGAAGCCTCGTAAAATTTCAAAAATCTGTCTGGATTTCTAAAAGGAGTGAATTATGTATGGCACAATATTTAAATTGCAAGTAAAACCAGGTCATGAACAAGCACTTTTGAGCTTGTTAAAAGATCAAACTCCACCTGATGGGGCGGTGGCATGGTTTGTGATGAAACCGGATGATAATGATGGAGAGATGGTCGGAGTAGCTGTTTTTGAAAGTAAAGAAGCTCATGTAGCAAATGCCAATCGGCCAGAACAACATGAATCGTTTGTCAAAATGATGGAGCATCTTGTTTCAGAGCCAAAGTGGACTGACGGCGAATACTTGGTAGGAGAGATAGTATAACTAGGGGAAATGTCAGTTATTGATTTTTGCCTTAATATAGCTGTTTTAACTTCATTTCTATGTGGCCGACATGTATTCTTCACAAAGGGGAATTCTTTATGAACAATAGGTATTTCACACTAGAAGAAGCTCAAGGCTATGTGATTTGGTTGGCAGATAAATTTGAAGCTATAGAGTCTTTGGAAAGCAAAATTATAGATTTAAAAGAAAAAATACAAAATTTACAAAATGGAATAAATTTAAACGGGGGCGGGTCTGTGGTCGAACAGATAACGCATTACAGCAGAGAACGGGATGATATTTCTAAATTGGTTGATGAAAACATCCAGTCTATTCACGAGAAAGGAATACTTGTAAAGAGTATTGAGCACGCTTTAGTGGATTTCCCATCAATCCGTGATGATAGAGAAGTTTATTTATGCTGGCACTCAGGGGAAGAGGAAATTCGATACTGGCATGAAATTAATGTAGGCTTCAGTGGAAGACAGGAATTATGAGTTTGTTATTTGTATGGAGGATAACAGGTGATAGAACTAAAAGTTGGAGTGATTGGTTGCGGTAGGCATTCGGAGAGTCATTTCGAAGAAATTAAGAAAGATCAAAGACTTCACTTGTCTGCTATAGCGGAAGTCGATCTGGAAAAACTCGAAGAATCTACATCAATTCATAAACCTGATCACAGCTTTTCAGACTATCAAGATATGCTCCAGAAAACAGAACTTGATTTAGTTTACGTGTTAACAAACCCAGGACATCTTCTGCCAATTGTGAGTTCATGCTTAGAGGAAGATATCAACACTTCTGTCGAAAAATCACCTGGTATGAATTCCAGAGAGACTCAGTTGATGGCGGATGCAGAAAAAAGGAGTAAAGCCAAGGCTATCGTCTCATTTAACCGTCGGTATTATCCCGAAATACTTGCGGTTAGACAAGAAATTCAAAAGAGTGGAGGTGCAGTTCACGTAGCGGCCACTTATAACAAGCCAATGACTGATCTTTCTCATATGCAATTTACTCCAGTTGTACCTGATCCTGTGATAGCTGATTCGATTCACCACGTAGATCTTTTGCGCTGGTTGGCAGGAAGTGATATGGAATCAGCGGCCAATGCAGTTGAAGTCTATTCTGCTGTGCAGGATGGCATACGCCCAGGCGCACACCGTCATAATGCATCGGTTAAATTTGATACTGGTACTATCGGTTCTATGATGAGTCACTATGGCGTTGGCTACAGGATACAGAGAACAGAAGTACATGCAGAGGACCTATCGTTCTACATAGATCTAACCACCAGAGATCGACGAATTGAGTATTATCGTGACGGTGAGGAAATGGTAGATAAATTGGATTTGGAGTCTGTCGGTGGACCCGAATATAACGAAACACGGCATTTCGTTGATTGTATATTAGAAGATAAAATTCCGTGGTCTAATCTAGATGACTCGATACAGACTATGAAATTATGTGAATCAATTCGGGCAGGTCATAAAGGACCTCTCTAATTCAATTTATTTATTTGGGGGGATGTTTTTAATGTGAATGCAGTTTACGCGTATATTTCAGTCAGGATTAAACATGAAACTTTCTCTTTCTGTCAGAGTTGCTGAGCAGCTATCAAATAAAAGAAATCCCGAGATGTCCTTGAATGAACTTTCTGAACTTGCGTCAGATTCGGGATACCATGCCCTGTGTATGCGGGCTTCCCAATTGGGGATTCAAACCCCTTTGGAAGACGTAAAAAAGTCAAAACAATCATTAGATAAAAGTGGATTGAAGGTTTCAATGGTTACGGGAGATTTCCCGATACCAGAAAATACCGATGATGCTCCGAAGGCACTAAGGAACATCACTCCCTATCTCGACCTAGCCGAAGCATTAGATTCTGACCTGCTAAGGATTGGTATGAAAACGAAAGGTGATATCAGTTGGGCACGGACGGCGTGTGATGAGGCGAAGGAACGGGGGATGCGACTTGCCCATCAGTGCCATACCGCCAGCCTTTTTGAACAGGTGAAAGTTAGTATGGAGATAGTTAAGGCAGTTGGCCGTGAAAATTTTGGAATCATCTATGAACCTGCCAATTTGGTACAGTGTGGTGAAAATTATGGTAGAGATACCTTAAAACTATTTGCTCCACACATTTTTAACGTATATTTCCAGAATTTAAAAGAATCCCTATATGGGGAAAGCCTAGCGGATACATGGAAAAGAGGCAAAGTGAGATTTGACCAAGTAACGATGTGGGGTGGGACTGGTATTAATTTTCTGGAAATAATGGATACTCTTCAGGAAATTGACTATGAAGGATATGTAACCTTACATCAGTCAGCAACACCACCAACTACACCAGAAGAATTTGTCAAAGAGACAGCCAAATATCTTAAAGGCCTTGCCGAATTTGACTAGATGGTTTTGATCCGTCCAATGGTATGACTGAAAATACTATTGCAGCAGCTATGAAAAGCCCTGACAGGTAATAAACTGCAGCGTCCATTCCAATGAATTCGTACAGTATTCCTGCTATTAAAGGGGAGAGAGAACTCAGAACACAACTGGCAGAATTACTTAACCCCAGAGCAGTGGATGCCACGTTTTCATCTACCATTTCTAATGTGGTCACTGTAACTATAGGTTGGTCTGGATAAAGAAATAGGCCAAGGAAAATTATTGTTAAAGTAAGCAGCATCCCTTGAACGGATGTCAGTAATAACAGGGAAGCTATAGCGGATAATATTAGGCAGGGAACTAGTACTTGTTTTCTTCCGAGAGAATCTGAAAGTTGGCCGACGATTGGTTTTGTAGTTATTCCAGCAGCTATCAATAGCCCGATATGAAGCCCTCTGGAATTTGGGCTGAGACCGATATCATTGTCGAAATATAATGGCAGGATGGCGAATAGAGCGATCAGTGCCATGCCCCTCAGTCCCTTAACCAATGTTATAGCCCACAAAACTCGATGCTTTAACAGGAGTAGAGTGACATCCCTACGATTTATTAAAGTGCCGTTTGTGCCGGTGTCTGCAATGTTCTTGAAAGACCAGAATGCCAAGAAGCATGAAATTATGGCCAAAACGGCATATAGATTAAGAATTCCTCTCCAGCTAAGTAGTGCCAGTAGTAGGCCTGTTGCTATGGGACCAGCCACATCCCCTATGCTTCCTCCAACACCATGCAGCGACAAAACAGCCCCTCGGTTTTTAGGAAATCTACTTGACAGTGAAGCTGATGCAGGCAAATGCCATAAAGAATGACTTATTGCGACTACTCCCATTCCAACTAGTAAAACGTGAAACAGAGGGGCGGTGCCCATCATTAACGTTCCAAGGCTGAATAGCGCGATACATACGGGCAGGAATATGTTCCAACGATTGCGTAGGATATCTGCCAATATTCCTCCAGGTAAGAATACTAACCCTGATGCCAGTTGCTGAACGGCTAGTATGACTCCTACGCCAATGCCGCTAAGGTTAAAAGTACTCTGGATTTCTGGAAATACTACCACTGAACTTTGACTAAGCCAGTGGAAAACAGCATGACCGCTAGCGAGGCTAGATATTATGAACCATCCTTTAGTTCTAATTTCAGGACTATGGTTAGTTTCTGCTTTCGTGTTTCGAACTTTCATTGTTTTTTTAAACTGGTAACAACAGTCGTGATCATGATTCTATGGTGAGAGTTTCTGGACTGACTCTGAATATCCTGAAAAAAGAGATATGGCTATACAATTAGCCAACTTTTCTGTTCCGCAGGAACCACGAAATTTCATCTCGGAATTTGAAAGAATGGAAATAGATAAGTCGAGCTCTGGCGAATAACGCATCAGGGAATGATATCCTCCACCTCCGCCTGGGTGTCCATATGCTGTGATGCGAGAACCATCATATAGGTGAAATGTTCGTTTTGCAGACAGATACCCGTATGTCTCATCTGAATTCTTACCGGCCCACGCGGGAACCCGTTTGTCTGAAAAAGACATTAGGAGTTGGGCTTGTGTAGATGTTGAAAGTAGGGACCCATTTGTGCTGTACAGTTGATATGCCCATTGTGCCACGTTGGCAGGAGTAGACACTATTCCACAGCATGCATATCTAAGTCTTCCTACCGCACCAATGTAATAACCAAACTCAAAAGGAGCAGCTTTGATCATGTTCCCGAATCCTGAAGACCATGCGGATAGGTCAGTGTAGGGCATTGCTATATTGGGAACGGTTAGATGGGAAGCGGGGTCGTTAAAAATCCCAGAATGCCATGGGATACCTTCCTCAGGTAATGTAATAGCAGATATGTTAAGAGGGGTGAAGTAAGTTTTCCTGAATAGGTCAGCAAGAGTTTTACCAGAGTAAAACTCAGCAATCAGACCCAGAAGAACCACATTGGTATCGTTATATTGGAATTTGCCAGGTGGATCATACTCAGACGGAACCAAATTTATACTATCGGATGGATTCCATGAGGGTTGCTTAAACGATTCGTTTTTACCAACTGTGTTTTTACTAAAATCGGCGAGTCCCGAAGACATAGTTAATAATTCAAGGATGGTGACTTCAGGATTAATCTTGTCAGTGGGGAAGGATGGGAAATCTGGGTGCTCTCTAAGTAAATCTCCAATAGAGTCAGTTAAATTATAATTCCCATTCTCTATTTGTCCTAGCACGATGGCAGACAAGAATGTCTTTGATGTGCTACCAATTAGTAGAGGTGTTTCTGTAGACATTGCAATATTTTCATCTGCATTGCCTTTGGCATAAGTCCAGAGGGTACCATCGGTGTATACAGCTACAGAGATCCCGGCTTTTTGTGGGGCCGATGCGAATTCTATGTCTACCGCAGCTTTGAATTTCTGCTGAAGATTGACGGGGAATGGATCAAAATGAACAGGTTTGACAAAATGAGTGCTCGGTATAGATGAAATAAATTCAGTAAGCTCAAGATCAGATGTTTTTGTGAGTGATATTTTTGGTTTGTTTGGTGTAGTTGTAGTTTGGGTTTTAGTTGGATTCAGGAGTTCGGAGTTGTAAGGAGGACTGACATCAATCTTAGGTACATTCCCAGTGCAAGCAATCACCAACAGCGGTATTGTTGGGATTATCAATTGTAATATGTACGGGATCTGCATAATTATTGATCGTACTTGGTAGGGAATATGGGGATTCAAGTTTAACCGACAACCCAATATGTTGATCAATCAAGTGGGTAAGTATAGGGATAAAGAGATTGGCTGAATGGGGTAAATTTGCTTGGGGCATGTGACGAATCTACAAGTTCGTCGCATGCCCCAGCTTCATAAAATTTGACTGTACTGCTGGTTCTTAAACTCTATATTTTGAGATAATGCCAGAGATTAGTCTTTTTGGTTTAAGAGGCTCACTCCAAGGGCGATGAAAGAAACAACAACGCCTATAAATCCGACCGCAATCAACGGGTTTTCATAATCAATTAAGCACATCACGGCGGTATATATTGCCGCGACGATTATTAACCCGGCAACAAGTGGACTAAAGTTCTTTTGTTGCAATATTCCAAAACCAAATAGCGCAAAACCTACCATTGAGAAAGCAGTCGATACTGCGCCTATAGCTTGTCCGGCTGCATACATACTAGAAGCTACTGCCGAATTGGTAGCTGCGATATCAGCAGCACCTGCGGCGGCGGCGGTAGCAGCATTGTCTGAAGCTTCGGCAAGTGCGAGTGTAGCGGCGACTTCACCTAACTGAGCGGCTGAACCTAGTATTATCAGAAACCATGCGAAGCCTGCTATATAACTACCGGGTCCACCTTCCATAGATTTCTTAATATAACCTACACCGCCTACTGCCATTAAAAACAGTAAGGTGATGATAGGCATCATATATGTGATAGCTGTACTATTGGCGCCCATCTCAGCGATGTATTTCTGAGGATCGTCTGGTCCAACTCCATCCAGCACTACAAATCCAACTGCGAACCATCCGATGATAGCAATTAAGGGGGGCACTATTAATGCTAATCCTGTAATTCTACGAGTATCCATGAGAACCTCCGAATGTTTGATTGGCGGGAGTATAACCTAAAAAATTTGGTGATGACAGCTATATTGAGACGTGTTTAAAGAATATTTAGTTTCCAACTGAAGAAGTACTTCGGCAGTTCATTTGCCTAATAGTATTTAAATCGATAGTGCTCCTTGAATCTGACCACCGAATCTCGGAATCATAGACCAGAGCATAATGACAGCAAGAAAACCTTGCTGTCATTATGAATTTGACCGATTTTAATACTGATGTGTGAGTGTGTGTTACCTTGCCTGTTTGATTGTAATTCCGCCAATTACCATTGTCATGATAATCCAACTAAAGAAGCCAATTACCCATAGAAATCCACCAATCGCTTCAATGGTCGAAGTTTCAGCTAAGTCAGGGTCCCCTGACGGCATTATCATGCCTGTTAAAAAGAGCGCCCCACTTAATCCAGCGAGCCCTCCCACTATCTGATTCAGGTTTTTTTGTCTAACTATTGCTATGCCTAGTAATAACAATGATGCACCGATTAGCATAAATGCACCGAGTGCAATACCTTCAGAAATGGCATATGCATTAGCGACATCACCACCTCTAGTGGCATACGAATCGCTGATTAGAGAAAGCTGAAGACTACTTGAGACCGTAATTACTGCTGCCGCCAGAAAAGCAAAGATTGATGCCAATCCTGCTAGATCAGAGCCGGGTTTTTGTTCGCCTTGCATGGAACGAGCCAAGTATGCTGTACCGATTAGGACACCTAAGACTGCTGCAGTAAATACGACTCCAATAACCCCAGTTTGTGTGGAATTATCAAGAAGCTTTTGAACCGTGTCTGCGAAGCTATCTTGGTCTGACCCACCTGGCTCCACTATGGACATAACAATTCCTAGCAGCATCCCGCCAAGCATTAATGATCCGGTAAGCATTTTTGATCCCATAGTTACTCCTTAATCAAGATTGAATTCTAAATAACATATCTCTTTTGGACAATTATTATAGTTCAACAGGTTAAAATCACAATGGATATTAGATAGATGTTTCTACGGTAATCCTTACAATAAAATATTGATTTCATAGGGAAATATGATTTTGTCTAGGGAAGGAAACTGGGAGTCGGTAAGTTAGCAGTCCTGTATAGTTCTCTACGTCCAGTTTACAATTACGCCAAGGATGCCGGATTCCCCTCCATCTAGGCGCCTGTAAATTTCAGGAATCTGTTGCCATGAAATACTGTGGGTGATCATTGGAGTGATTGTCAATTCTCTTCGACTCAACATGTCGATTGCTAGCTGAAAACAATGATCTCGGTCCCATCTTTGTCCTTGCTCCTCGTATCCGTAAGCGGTTTTGAGCGTTAGGCGTTTCGAAAGATAAGGATGCCCGGCCAGGTTGTAGTGGGGTTGGTCTGTGTGCCGGGCGATAACGACCACCTTACCGTCTTTGCGAGTGATGTCCATGCTGGTTTGGATAGCTTTCCACGTAGATGCGGCCTCAATGACCAGATCTGCTCCATTGCCTCTGAAAACATAGTCTAGTGTTGACTGAAAATTGTTGTCACTAGGGCTGATTGCCGCATGTGCTCCCATTGATTTAGCAATTTCAAGTCTAGGCTTGTCCATGTCAATTCCAATAGTTTGGAATCCGAATGCTCTACACCAAGCCAAAACCGATTGACCAATAACTCCTAGCCCTACTACTGCTACATTCTCACCTGGGTTGGGGGTACCAGCCCTAAGCGCGATGTGGGCGACACCTAGTAGATTTAACAAAACAGCTTGTTCAGTCGGGATACTATCAGGGATCTTAATAACGTCTTCAGCGAGTGCTATCTCATATTCCTTGTGCGTGCCACTGACAAATACTCGATCTCCGATAGAGAATTTACAAACACCTATTCCTTTATCAACGATTTCTCCTACCATCGAGTAGCCGTTTTCTGTTGGTCCATCAGGAAATGGCATCCCTGCGTGTAGCATCTTTCCTTCTTCGTCAACAGGAAGCCACCTGTACACTCTAATCTCGGTTCCTGTACTGATAGCGGTTACCATCGCTTTAACAAGAACGCCGTTGGGCGGACATTCGGGTATAGGCACGTCTTCAAATCTTACTTGCCTAGGGCCTGTGATTACGAGTCTTTTCAAAGTAACTTCTTTTGACTAAGATTTTTAGAAGATACCTTGTGTTTATCCTAGTCGGACGTCTAGTTGTTATGTGGATTGTCTTAAATATAGTTGGAGTTGGTGGAGCTGACAGGAGTCGAACCTGCGACCTCCTCCGTGCAAGGGAGGCGCTCTCCCAGCTGAGCTACAGCCCCATTTAATGTTTAGATATCGTGTTAATTATATCTAAAATTCTACAAATTGATAGTTGTTTGAGCTATACGAATTGATATTCTTTAGATGAAACTATCATTCTAATGAGCTCTTGAATCAATTCAATGGTCTTTTGTTGGAGTGAATGTCCGTTTGACTCAATCCGATCTAGTTTAGATGCGACTTCGAGCAACGAAACTTTTGTGTCCGCGGAAATTTCTAATGGCCCCAATACTTCAATACAGTTATCTACAACTTGCTGTGGTGTCATAGGGGAATTATTGTTTTCCAATATGTGGTTTACTATATTTTCGACACCTGGATTGTCTAGATTACTCATGTGGTCAGAAGCGAAATTAACTCTGTTGACTAAGGATCCACTTGTAATCCATTCCTCGCCTGTGTGCCAACCCTCGACAGACGGAGGGAATAATATCGATTGTCCCATGTAATTTGCTTCTTCCACTGCTTTGATCATATCGATACTCGGTGTTTGGCATTCTCCTGTAGATCGTATTGTTCCAACAACGAGTTCTACGGGACTTTTGATTTTTTCAAATTGAGAGCGTTTGAAAAAATCGCTGTTAAACAGAACTCTCAGCATAGATCGAATGTCATGGCCATCTTTAAAATAAGTATTGGTTAATTTATTAATAGCCTCGGGATCTTTGGGAGGGGTGATATTCCATTGAGGAACAGGAACTTCGTCAGCGACAAAAAAGTTGTATAAGTGCCTCGATATGAATTTTGCCGTGGCATCTTGTTTACAGATAATTTCAATGACATCGTTTCCGTTGAATCTTCCGGTCTCTCCAAGGAATGTTTTAACCCCGTCATCATGGTCCTCTTCCCTGTATTCAAAATGCCAAGATATCCTGCTATAAGGCCAAATTGAATCTTTTTGAGACATAAGTTCCATATAATCTGCGTTAGCTATTGTCCAACCGGTAAAAGCACGGGCGCACTCTTTGATATCATCTTCTGAATAGTTTCCTACGCCCATTGAAAACAGTTCCAGGATTTCCCTTCCATAATTCTCATTCATCGCATCTTTGTGGTTTGTCTGATTATCCAAAAATACAATCATGGCTGGATCTTTAGACAACTCTAAAAGAATATTGTCAAATTTGCCGAATCCAAATTGTCTAAACATTTCTATCTGGTTGAGTCCAACCAGAGGGTAGTTAAGTTTGTTGCATGCTGTAGCAAGTACTCCGTGCCAGAACAAAGCAAGTTTTTCTTCAAGGGGACACCGGGTCGTAACCATTCGGTAGCCCCAATTAGCAGCTGCATCAACGCCTATTGCGGCATGGTACTCAGGAAATAATCTGAATATGACATCGTTGGGCATATTCTCAGGACTATTTGGATTTAAAAGTTCTTCAACCGTATTTTCATATCCTATAGAAATATATCTTTCTAATTCTTCCGGAGTTGCACCAAACCCCGCCCTTCTTAGCAGGTGACTGATCAGTAATTTATCTTCATAACTCATTCGCGTCTTCCCTTGGGGATATTCAACAAATATCCTGTGATTTTAATTCTGTTCATATATCTGAATTCTAGACCTACTGTGCTCAGTTATATATAGCCTGTCTTCGGAATCCAGTTTGACTGAAACTGGTCCAAAAAACACATGCTCAGTTTGTGAACCCACATGGTATGGAGTTCTTAAATGCTGGGGTAACCTTTTAATGCGTAAATCAGACTCTTGTCTTGCATCAAATTCGTCCTTATTAGCATTGAACCAGTCGACTGCCCATTTAGACAAAGTAGCCTCTCCATGTAAAAACATCTTGAAGCTACCGTCAGCATTGAGTATTTGAATTCTTTCATTACCCCAATCAGCAACAATAATATTACCCTTTGAATCAATGACGACTGAAGATGGTCGATTAAACTGACCTTGACCATAGCCTGACTCACCAAATACAGAAATAAATTCACCATCAGAAGTAAATTTTTGGATACGGTCGTTTCGCCAGTCTGCCACGTAGACATTATTTTCAGAATCTAAACTTAGGCCCCACGGCATATTGAACTGTCCATCGGATGTTCCAAATTCTCCCCATTTTAGAATACTTCTTCCGTCAGGAGAAATTTTATTTACGCGATTATTGTTTCTCTCTACAACGTATAAAAAATCTTCACTATCAATCGTGATGCCTGCGGGCCCATCCAAATCACTACCCAATCTAGCTGCATCCCACTTTTCGATGAAATTCCCTTCAGTATCAAAAATTTTTATTTCGTCTAATGCCTCATCTGTTAGATACAACAAATCTTTACTATCAAATGCTAGTGCAATTGGAAGTTCAAAGTGATAATTATCATTAGGTTTACCTCTTCCGAAGTCACCAATCCATTCTTCATCAAAGGTCAACATGTGGATGCTAGACCAACCCTGTTTGAATCGCCCCCGATTGATAGCAAAAATTTTACCGTCACTCGCGAATGAGATGTCATAAGGGAATACAAATCCTCTTCCCGCAGGTTGATTAGATTTAAGCCCAATAGTTTTCAAATATTTCATATTAATAATCTAAGTGTATGCTTATTCTTGTTGAGCAATCAGCCGTTTTTGTTAACGTTCTTCCTCTAAAACACAACCATCAGTATACGGGTTTTGATTTTTGAAAATAATGACGGATTGATGACAAAAGTATGCTCGCGGGGGTTTGTTGACCAGTGTTAGAAGCATACTCTCCTTGTTAAATTATGGATCGTTTACAGGCTAATTAAAAAGGGCCATT
>Ga0310344_10003161_pt1 | contig 12303 bp, 11 predicted proteins | sample HC15DNA20200_MG_FD_203801 | JGI IMG/M metagenome (GOLD analysis project Ga0310344, IMG submission 203801) | Marine microbial communities from station ALOHA, North Pacific Subtropical Gyre - HC15-DNA-20-200_MG | ecosystem: Environmental > Aquatic > Marine > Oceanic | place: Pacific Ocean: North... | reverse complement strand
ACTAATTTCCTCTACTAATGGAGAAGTTACTGGATCTCCTGAGACTTCAAATTCCTCTACTAATTCCGTATTCTCTTTATCCCATAAAGTAATTTTAGTGCCTTCATTTTCAGCAATTGCATTTCCTTCGGTTCCGTAAATTCTGGCGTAAAAAACTTTAGGTGTTAACATGTTTGAACCAAGATAGCCTAATGATCCTGATTTGAATTCTAGCAATGTTGTCGTTACATCTTCTAAGTTTGTATTTTCCTGCATGGCTTTGCTGAAGGAGAAGACATTTTTGACAGGCCCTAAAAAATATTGAAGATTGTCGACTTGATGGATTCCTAGTCCTGTCATAGCACCCGCAGGACTTTCATCTGGATTTGATCTCCAACTGTCTGCAGATAAAGTAGATGCGAAGCCATAAGAAAAGTTTGCTTCTGCCTGTATTATTTTTCCTAGCTTCTCAGAATCAATCCACTCTTTTAATTTTCTATGTGCAGGTTGAAAACGCCTTTGGTGACCGACCGCTAATTTAACGTTAGCTTTTAAGCAAGCATCTAAAGCAGTTTTTCCTTCGGTTACATTCAGTACGAATGGTTTTTCTACTAAGATATGTTTATTCGCATTTGCAGCATCTATAATCATAGTTGCATGCGTGGAATGAGGGGTTGCCAGAAAAATTGCATCTATTTCAGTATCATTTAAAACTTCTTCCCAACTTCCTATAGACCTGCAGGTGTGTTTTTTTGCAAATTCGTTTCTTGTAGATTCAGTTCTAGCAAAACATGCATCTATTTGAATCCCTTCTACTTTTTTTGAAGCATTTACTAATTCATCACCCCACCATCCTAATCCAACTATACATGTCTTTATATTTTCTTTGTTCATTTATTTTGCTCCTTAACTCAGTCTTTGTCTCTTTGTATTTTAACCTTTCCGAACGCTAATATTACATCTTCGGATGTGATAATGCCAAGTAATCTAGTCGGGTCTTCTCTACTAACTACAGGTAAACGAGAAATTCGTCTTGATCCTAGTTTTGCCATAACTGAGTCAAGAGATTGATCTGGATGTGCGTGTAAAACATATTTTGTTGTTGCAAATTCAGTTATTTTACCATCTTCTTTTTGTATTGCTTGTGCTTGTCTAAAATCATATCGACTGATCATTCCTTCAAGTTTTTTATTCTCGTCCAAAATAGGATACCCAGAGTATGCTAGATTTCTTGTTTCTTCTATAGCTTCTCTTACGGTGCATTTGTTCGATAATGTTTTGACATCTGTAACCATTGCGTCTTCAACATGTATTTCGTGTAAAATATGATCTGTCTCATAGTTAGGTAGCGCAATCCCATCTTGATGAGAGAGAGAACCGTATATTGATTCGGGTTGCCAATATTTTGATAATGAAAAAGATATTGTATTAGCTATCATTAAAGCCAGAATGACATTGTAGTCTTGAGTGAGTTCAAAAATTATAAGTACCGATGTCATCGGGGCACGGATTACTGAAGCAAATGCTGCGCCCATTCCTACAAGAGCGTAGCTTCCAGAATTTCCTATAATAGATGGAAAGACAATTTCCATAACAGAGGCTACCGAACCTCCAGCCATAGCACCTAAGAATAAAGTAGGAGCAAAAATTCCTCCACATGAACCTGTGCCGTAGGAAATAGAAGTTGCTATTAATTTTAAAACTAACAATATGGAGAGGATGTATAAAGTATAACTTCCAGATAGTGCTTTATTTACAAAAGGATAACCTACTCCAAATATTTGGGGAAATTGCAATCCAATTATACCAATACACAAACCTCCTATGGTAGTTAGCAAAACAGATTTCCAGCTAGAAACTTTTATGCACCTAGACCTTATATATAGAAGTGTTTTGCAGAAGATAATTCCTGTTAATGCACAAAAAATACCAACTAAAGCATAGATCAAAAGTTCCAATGGGTTTTCTAGGGTATATTCAGGAACTAGAAAAACAGGTTCATTCCCCAGTATAGATCTTTGTACTACTGCCGCAGTAACGGATGCTAAAACAATAGATCCTAAAACACGAGCGTTTAAATCTCCAACAATTTCTTCGAGAGTGAAAGTGATTGCCGCAATGGGAGTATTGAATGCAGCGGCTATTCCTGCGGCAGCACCAATCGGGATAAGAGATTTTATGCGTTGTCTTTTCATAGAAAACATCTCTCCTATCCAACTCGCCATTCCAGAGCAAATCTGAACGGTTGGACCTTCTCTTCCTAAACTAGATCCGGAACCTATATTGATTATCCCTACGAGGAATTTTCCAATCCACACTTTTTTAGGAATATGGCCACTGTGAACAGCGTATGCAATTTTAGTTTGTGGGATTCCACTTCCCCTAGCGTCTGGTACTACGTACTTTAATAAGATAGCTGCTATAAATGCGCCAAGGGCTGGGATAAGAATGATCAACAACCAGGATGAAGAACTTTGCGTAGTTAAATGAGACGATCCAAAAAGAAATTCTTGAAGCCAGGCTATAGAAAGATGAAAAGAAACTGCAGTTAGTCCGGCCAATAAGCCAACTAAGATTGTTACAACATAAAAAATACCTTCTTTTGCAAATCCGAAGTGTAAAAGCCAACTGAGTAGATTGATTCTAAATTTTTGTCTTTTCATTTCGGTACCGTTTTTTTTATGTTCTTAGGTGGCGGTAATAATTTCGTAGAAGAGTGAAAGTTTTAATTGGAACTAGAATCCCTCTCTTTTAAGACGATCTTTATTCCAAGATTTGTTAATAGTATTTGTTTTTACATCTAATTCTGCCATATCACAAAAAATTTCAATTCTATGACCGTCAGGATCACAGAAATACATTGCTCTGTTTTCACCCCAGGTGCCATCTCCTTCAGGATGAGTAGGGCTATGCACTACAGGTCCCCTGACAAAATCTATGTTGTTTTCTGTAATCCATTTTTCCCATTTTCGAAATTCTTGAAGATTATCAACTTGAAAGGCAAAATGATGAACTCCTAGATCTACGGTCGAACCATGATCAACTTTTGGAATTTTATCAAGCTTTTCTTTTTCTATCTCTGGAAAAAATACAAGATTAAGGTCATGGTGCAAAGGCCCACATCTTAGAAAGCAAAGTCCTGATTTGAAAATAGGGTGATCTCCAGGTTCATGTCTTTCTGAAACTGTAAAGCCAAGGACGTTAAGGTAAAAATCTAAAGAAGTTTCTATGTCGGAAACTTTGATAGCAATATGTTGTAATCCTTTAAATCTATTTTTGGGTATTGGCATTTGGTATCCTTAATTAGTAACTCTTCTTTAAACAGCAATCAACATGATATTATCTGAAGTTAAATTTCGGTCAAGTCTTATTTTATCTTCTAGCTAATTTTAATTTTTTAAGCTTTACCGAAATTTATCTATAGGATAGGTTGTGTAAAATTTTACATAGAGGAGTGAAGTATGAGTTTAAAAACTGGTGTGGTTGGTTTGGGAGTTATGGGTGGTGCTTTTGCAGGACATATGCTTGATTCAGGATTTGAAGTGCAGGGATTTGATCCTTCAGAAGATGTTTTTGAAAAATTCAAGGACAAGAATTTAACTCGAGCTAATTCTCCTGCTGAAGCTGCCTCAAATGTTGATCTGGTGATGCTTTCTTTGCCCAATTATAAAATTGTTGAACAAGCAGTCAGTGGAGAAAATGGTGTTTTTTCAGGATGCGGCGAAGGAACAATTATTGCTGATATGAGTACAGTGCCTCCAAAGTTTTCGGAGGATATGTCAAAGATTGCTGAAGAAAAAGGATTTACTTGGTTGGATTGTCCCGTTAGTGGCGTTGGAAAACAGGCCGCAGTGAAAGATTTAGTTGTTATGGTTGCTGGACCAAGAAATTCTTTTGATAAAGCTAAGCCTGCATTTGATGCTATTGGAAAGAAGACAGTATATGTAAGTGAAAAAAATGGACATGCAGCCCAACTTAAACTAGTTGTGAATTTGGTGTTGTTTGTGACTATGGCTGGTGCAGCTGAAGGATTGACTTTGGGTCTGAAGTCAGGTCTAGATCCTGATATTATGCTAGATGTGCTTTGCTCTGGTGCAGCTGGATCAAATGTTTTGGAAGTTAGGGGAAAAGACATGCTTTCAAATCATTTTCCTCCATCGGGGCCTATTAATATAGTGTTGAAAGACCTTGAATGTGCGATACAATCAGCGAAGGATCAGGATGTGCCAGTACCTTTAGCTGGTCTGCTAGAGCAAATCTATCTTTCCCAAAGAAGTAAGGGAAGAGGAAATGAAGATGGAAGTTCTATTTTTAGAATCTTTCAAGAACTAGCAAATTACCAAGGATAGTTTTCTTCTATATTTCTTTGATAGTAGTTCTAATAACTTTTTCGAGTTCTTCATCGTTGAGTGTTTTCAATTGTTCGAAGGTGACAATTGCTTGCGTTTCTGCGTCTCCTCGTTCTCCCCACCATAAAAGAAAACTCTCGTCTAGATATCCGTATTTTATTGAAAATTCAATGTCTGTTATCTTTTTTCCTAGTATTAAACTAATACGCTCGGCATATTCTTTACTTTTTTTTCTTATGTCATCTATTTCTTGCATATTAATACCTTTTTCTTTTTTGATTGGAATTTATTTTTAAAAGTATAACCATTTTCCACTTTTCTCTCGCCTTCGTTTTCCAAAATCATTCATTTTTATTAATTCAGTTCCCTTGAAAACTGGTCCATCCACACAGACTCTCCATCCTGAACAAGAACATTGTCCGCATAAACCCACAGCACATTTCATGTATCTTTCTATGGCATAGAAAGATTTTTCAGGGGGCAATTCTTTTATGCACGCTTTCATCATCAATTCAGGACCACAAATTGCATAATTTTTTGAGTGAAAAGGAAAAAGTTCCGTTATCATTCCTTTTTTTCCAAGAGTACCATCATCAGTTGTTACATGGACATCACCCATTTTTTTGAATTCTTCAAGATATAAAATCTCACTTGCGGTTCTTCCTCCAAGAAGAAATGTCGGATTTTCTGAAGATAGAGCTAACAGTCTTAATTCAGCGATACCAACTCCTCCTCCTACTAGTGTAATATCTTTGAACTCAGGATATCCATTTCCCAAGGGTCCTCTTATCCCAATTTCTTCGCCAGGTTTTAATTCAGAAAGAGATTTAGTGAAATTTCCTGCTATCTTCATAGTAATGCCATTAGAATAAGAAAGTGTGAAAGGTTTTTCCCCGATTCCAGGTATCCAAATCATAAAAAATTGTCCGGGTTTTGAAGTTGGTTCAAAATCAAAAAAAATTGTGGAGATTAATTCGCTTTCACGTTTATTTTCAAGAATTTTAACAGTTTCTCTCATTTCAACTCCTGAGTATGCTTATGTGCTTTCCCGATTAATTTTTCAATATCATCTCCGTTTAGGTATGATTCGATTCCTTGCCAAATTTCCTGTGTTGTTTTTATTGACTCTTTAGTTGATTTTCCAAGGAAAACAGTTCCTAGGCCTAAGACGGATGCTCCTGCCAATAGATATTCTACTCCATCCTCCCAGGTTGCAATACCTCCGTAGGCAATTATAGGACAGGAAAATCTAGCAAAAGCTTCAAATGTCATAAGTAAATTAATTGGTTTAAGTGCCTGACCACTTATTCCACCTGAGGTTCCTGCTAATATTACTTCTTTTGTTTTGATATCGATTGAGAGACCTGGGCCAAGCGTATTAGCACAACCTAGACCATCTGCTCCTGATTCTAAACATTTTTCAGCAACAGATAGATAATCACTGTTGGGTGATAATTTTGCGACTATTGGCTTGTCTGTTGAGTCACGTACCATTGAAGTTATTTCACCTGAAAGTGTAGGGTTCTGTCCTATACTTTCCATTATCGTTTTTTCACCAGGTTCTTTGTTTGGGCATCCAAGATTAATTTCAATGATATCTGAAAAGGGTGAAATTTTTTCTGCAACAAAAGCAAACTCTTTTGGATTTCCAGCATATATAGAAGAAATTAAAAGTGATTTTTTAAGTTTGATTTTTGATAGTTCTTCTATCCAGTCATCAAGATCTTGAGTTGGAAGAGCAAGTGAATTAAGGGTAGGGCCTCCTGAGGAATCGCTATATATGATAACTGGATTTTCATTTCCTTTCTTTTCGCTAGGACCGATCGATTTAGTGACATATCCTCCAATTGAAGCTCCCTGATTTTCAAATGTTTCAAAAACTTCAGGATAACTTAAAATTCCGCTAGCATTTATAATAGGAGGTGATAGTAAAGGGAATGATTTCAAAATTTGCATCCATATTTGATAATCAAAAAATAACTTTCTTAGTATAAGAATGATTAGCGTTCACTGCAAAGAGGTATTTTTATTTCTTTAATTATTTTAAAATAAGTTTGATTGTAATATGTTCTAGTTGTTATTAATTTTTCTTTTCATCTTTTATGAAAGTGAGTTTGATGCTGGTTCTTGTTCTCCTTCTATATTTAGTTTCTTCAATAGGCCATCTGTACGTAATGTTAACCGATAGAAGGAAATTGTTCACTTTTATTCTGATATGTTTGATTTCTGGATTTGTTATTCATGGAATTTTATTGGCTTCCTCGCTTTCTTTGTTTCAATCTAAAGGAGTAGGTTTCTGGTTTAGTGGTATTTCCTGGGTGATTTTGTTGTTTTATCTCCTGCTTTATGCAAAGTATAAAGAAATTGCTTTTGGGGGTTTCGCTGTTCCGGTTGCCTTTATTATAGAAGGGTATGCCTCAACTTTCCCTGGTGTCTTGGGGGGAGGATCTTCGGAAATTGAAGGTTACTTACTAAAAGGACATGCATATTTAGCGGTTCTGGGGATGGCAGCTTTTTTTCTACTTATGTTTACTTCCATTATGTATATAATTCAGTCATCCCAATTAAAATCAAGACGTCCTGGAGCATGGCTACATAGATTGCCGTCTTTAAATGTTTTAGATAATTTAGGTCATAAAATTCTATATTTTGGATTTGCTTTTTTAACCTTTAGTTTGTTACTAGGTTCAATGTGGGCTCGATCAAAACACGGTACATTTTGGAGTTTGGATCCTTTGTCTCTTGTGCGAACTTGGCCACTAGCTTTTACGTGGCTAGCCTATGGTTTGCTTCTGGTATGTAGAATAACTAGAAGTTGGAAAGGAATGAGGTCCGCTATCTTTTCTATGTTTTGTTTCGTGTGCGTTATTTTTTCTTTGTTAAGTCATTTTTAGGGGACTAAGTGACAGGAAAAAGTTCACTGATTTTAGTAGGAATAAGTCATCATAGAACTCCTATAGAGATAAGGGAACGTTTATTTATTCCTGAAAATTCTCTCTTGGATTCGTTGAAAAAACTACATACGTCAAATTCTCTTGAAGAATGTTTGATTTTGTCTACTTGCAATCGAGTTGAGGTGTATACTTCGACGCTAAGTTATGAAAAATGTGTTAGTGCAATCCACGATTTCTTCGTTGAGGTTCATAATATTGATCCTGGAGTTTTAAAAAAACATTTATATGTTCTCAGGGATGACAAAGTTGTTGAACATCTTTTTAAGGTTTCTGGTAGTTTGGATTCTATGGTTATAGGTGAGCCTCAGATACTAGGACAGGTTCGCAATTCTTTTAAAATTGCATCTGAAAATCAATTCCTTGGAAAGAAATTATTGTCTCTTTTCAGTTCTGCTTTTAGAGTTGCAAAGAAAATCAGAGAGCAGACTAAAATAGGAAGTGATCCGATTTCTGTTAGTTCTGTTGCGCTTGATCTCGCGAAAAAAATCTTTCGAACTTTTGAAGATCGGACAGTGTTGTTAGTTGGCTCAGGAGAAATGGCTGAGTCGGCTATGCAACATATTATTTCTCAGAAGCCAAAAAATATACTTGTAGCGAATAGGACATATGCACATGCACAAGCCTTGGCTTCGAAATACTCTGGTTGGGCTGTAGATTTTGAAAATTTAAAAGATGAGATGAGCGAAGCAGATATTATACTTACATCTACTAGTTCTCCCGGCTTTATTATTGATTCTTCCATGGTGAAAGAGTCTCTTGAAGTTCGTAAGGATAGACCTATGCTCTTCCTCGATATCGCAGTTCCAAGAAATATTGATCCATTAGTGAATGAAATAGAGAATGTATTCCTTTTTGATGTAGATGATCTTCAAAAAATTGCTTCTGATAATATGAAAGGAAGAGAGGAAGAATCTTTAGAAGCGAAGTCTATAGTGGAAAAAGAAGTGCGTTCTTTTTTGAATTCAAGAATTGTTGAAGATTCTTCAGATGTCTTGATAGAAATAAGAAGGTTAGCGGAAATAATTAGAAGTGAAGAAGTAAAGAGAACGCTTTCTAGTTTTCCTGAATTAGAAGGAAAGTTGATGGAAGGCATCGATATGATGACACGAGCAATTATAAAAAAAATTCTCCACAATCCTTCAGTAGTTATAAGAGAGATTCTGGAAGAAGGTGGAGATGGAGAATCTGTTCATCTGGTGAAACGTCTGTTCGGAATTGAAGATACTTCCTCCAAGCAATCTTTTTCTTCCTCCGAAGAAGAATCTGAAAGTATTTCTTAAAAAAACTGGAGTAAAATTGAAAGAAAATTTGGTTATCGGTACTAGAGGAAGTCTTCTTGCTCTGACTCAAGCTAGAATCATAGAGAAAGAACTCCATAACATTATACCCTCTGTCAAAATTGATTTGAAGATAATTAAGACAAAGGGGGATATGTTGTCTTCTTCTACTATCGTAGCAACTGACAAATCACTCTTTATTAAAGAGTTAGAAGATTCTCTTCTTAATGAAGAGGTTGATATTGCTGTACATAGCTTAAAAGATATGCCTAGTGAACTTCCTGAAGGATTGGAGGTAATTGCAATTCCAGAAAGAGAGGTCCCTTATGATGTCTTGGTTTCAAAAGAGGGAGAGTCGATTCGAAATCTCTCTCCGGGAAGTAAAGTAGGTACGAGTAGTTTGCGTCGGTCTTCTCAATTAAAAAGATATCGTAAAGACCTGGAAGTTGTTCCCATACGAGGCAACGTAGACACGAGGCTAAATAAACTAAGAGACGGAAAGGTAGATGCTCTTATATTAGCTTTCGCTGGTTTGAAGAGGTTAGGGAGGGAAGAAGAGATAATAGAAGTATTGTCACCGGAAATTATGTTGCCATCGCCCGCGCAAGGAGCTTTAGGCATTGAGGCGAGGGTCGGTGATCATTTTGTTGCCGAGTGTCTGCGACCCTTAGATCATTCAATTACTAGATCTCTAGTATTAGCCGAGAGAAAAGTAATGAAAGTTGTAGAAGGTGGTTGTAGAATTCCTTTGGGAGCCCATGCTGAATTAAAAAATGATAGTATTTATTTAAAAACTTTATTGATCAGTCTAGATGGGGAAAAGGTATCTCATGCTGAAGGATTTGGAAAATTATCAGAATCAGAGAAGCTTGGTGAGAGCATTGGCAAGGAGTTATTGAATTCTGGTGGTGACAAAATTCTTTCTGATATATTGGAGAATTAGCTTTGTCTACGATAGATGCCCCTTTAAATTCACGCCGAATTATGATTACAAGGCCAAACAATCAAGCTGGGGATTTTGAGTATTTTCTACGAGAAAACGGAGCAGAAACTGTATCTTTTCCTCTTATTTCCATATCAGCTCCAGAAAATTGGATACAATTGGATAACTCAATAAAGAGATTAGAAGAGTATGACTGGCTTGTTTTTACAAGCGTTAATGGGGTTTCTTTTTTTGAGCAGAGAATGAGATTTTTAGGAGAAAAAGAAAAATTCCTGTCTTCTAAATGTAAGATTATATCAATTGGACCCGTAACTTCAAAAGAAATAGAAAGTACTTTGGGGAAAAAAGTTTATGCATGTCCTGAAGAATATACATCTGAAGGAATTATAGATTTATTGAATGGCACAAATATTGTAGATGATAGTTTCTTGTTGCCTAGAGCGGCAGTGGCTAGAGAATTTCTGCCAGAAGGATTAAAGAGTCTGGGCGCCAAAGTCCAGGTCGTTCCTGCTTATCAGACCGAATTTGTAAAGTTCTCCAAAGATTCACGTTTTTTTGATTTATTGTTAGGAGGAGAAATTGATATGGTTACCTTTTTAAGTTCTTCAACGGTAAATGCTTTTGTTGATTGTTTTACAGAAGATCAGTTGAAAGAAATTTGTGAAAAAACTAATTTTGCATGTATAGGACCTATTACAGCTTCTGCTTTGTTGGAACACAAGCTTCCTATTAGTGTGGAGTCCGATGTTTCTACCTCTGCTGGTTTGACTGATAAGATAGTTGAGTTCTACCATACAAAATAATTCATTTTAATCTGTGAATATTGAGGGTTCGATTGAATAGCCAATTTTCGGAATCAGAGGGAAATAAAGATGTTTCATTCCTTCGAACAAGAAGAACGAGGAGTTCTTCTGCGATAAGAAATTTAGTTCGTGAGAATAGACTCTATCCAGAGGATTTCGTCTATCCTTTTTTTGTAATTGAAGGAGAGGGAATTAGAAATGAGATTCAGTCTATGCCGGGACAATTTCAATTGTCTGTTGATAATATTCTTAAAGACTGCGAAGAAATTCTCGAATGTAAAATTCCTGCTATTATCCTTTTTGGGATACCTGACATTAAAGATGATGAAGCCACGCAAGCGTATTCTGAAAATGGAATTGTTCAGGTAGCCACAAAGGCAATAAAAGAAAAGTTTCCGGAACTTTGTGTGATAACAGATGTATGTCTCTGTGAATATATGGATCATGGTCATTGCGGAGTAGTAGAAGGAAATAAAATAATTAATGATTCAACTTTGGAGTTGCTCTCTCATACTGCACTTAGCCATGTTATGGCAGGCGCGGATATTGTCGCTCCTTCAGATATGATGGACGGTAGAGTTGCCCATATTCGTAAGAATCTTGATAAAAATGGCTTTTCTGAAATTCCTATAATGTCTTATGCCTCGAAATATGCTAGCGCATTTTATGGCCCTTTTCGCGTTGCTGCTGAAAGTGCTCCTTCTTTTGGGGATCGTGCTACTTATCAGATGGACCCATCAAATTCAAGGGAAGCAATAAGAGAAGTTACTATAGATATAAAGGAAGGTGCGGATATTATTTTAGTAAAACCTGCACTCCCTTATTTGGATATTCTCTCAAAAGTAAGATCAGAATTTAATCTCCCTGTTGCTGCTTATAATGTTTCTGGAGAATATTCTATGTTGGTTGCAGCAATGAAAGAAGGTTGGTTAGATCCTGAAAAAGCTTTTATGGAGTCTTTAATGTCCATTCGAAGAGCCGGTGCTGATTTTATCATCACCTATTTTGCCAAAGATGCCTCAAGACGCCTGCTTGGTGATTTCGATACACCGCTCAGTTGGATGTGAAAATTTTCAATCTATTGAACACTTATATTTAGGAGAGGAAAATGCCTTCCAGTGAAATTGTTTTTTTAGATGGTGCTCGTACTCCGTTTGGAACCTTTCTTGGAACTTTGAAAAGTTTGTCCGCTACAGAATTAGGAACTATTGCAGCAAAGGAAGCGATCAAGCGTTCAAAAGTAGATCCAGATATGATTGATCATACAGTTGTAGGTAATGTGATGCAATCCAATCCGGATGGAGTGTATATAGGAAGGCATGTTGCTCTAGCTGCAGGAGTCCCTCAAGATAAGCCAGGTTACTGTGTGAATCGAATGTGTGCTTCAGGATTCCAATCTGTATTGAGTGGAGCTAAAGAAATAATGACGGGAGATGCAGATTTTGTTTTGTGCGTTGGTACAGAGAACATGAGCTTAGCTCCCCATGTGATTAGAAACTCTAGGACTGGCATAGGACTTTTCCAAACATCTATGGAAGATTCATTGCAATCTGCTTTGACAGATATGCAGGCAGATGTGCCAATGGGAATAACGGCGGAGAATTTAGCGAAAAAATATGATCTTCATCGTGAAGAGATAGATGAATTTGCTGCGCTGAGTCAAAAACGTGCTCACGATGCATGGGAACAAGGAAGGCTTGCAGAAGAGTGTGTGCCTGTGGAAATAGTCGAGAGAAAGAAGACAGTTCTTTTTGAAACAGATGAGCACATTCGAGTAGATAGTACTGCTGAAAAATTATCTAAATTGCGTCCTGTTTTTAAAGAAGATGGAGTTGTAACGGCTGGAAATGCAAGTGGTATTAATGATGGCGCAGTTTCTATTGTTATTTCTTCCCAGGAAGCTGCTGAGAAAAAAGGACTTAAGCCAATCGGAAAATTAGTTTCCTGGGGTGTCTCTGGTTGTGATCCTCATATCATGGGTATTGGTCCTGCTCAAAG
>Ga0310344_10003160_pt1 | contig 12307 bp, 13 predicted proteins | sample HC15DNA20200_MG_FD_203801 | JGI IMG/M metagenome (GOLD analysis project Ga0310344, IMG submission 203801) | Marine microbial communities from station ALOHA, North Pacific Subtropical Gyre - HC15-DNA-20-200_MG | ecosystem: Environmental > Aquatic > Marine > Oceanic | place: Pacific Ocean: North... | reverse complement strand
TTGTGGCGGCTAGGGTCAGTGCGCGATTGTGTGGGACCGGCTGACGAAATACTAAGTCCAAATCTTTTATGGAACCCGGGCCTCCCCAATCGGTGAGCAGTTGAGCCATCATTGCCATGGTCATGATGCCAGGAACAATGGGCCCGCCTTTCATTCCAGATTTGGCTGCTGTTTCGGCATCAGTAAAACGGTTGGGACTGGATGTTCCCCAAACCTCGCAGAAACTGGACACCTCGTCGTCAGTGGCGACTTTCTCTACAGGTCCGATCTCGTCACCCAGTTCTATCTCGTCGTAGTAAGGCAAAGTTCCCCCAGGTAATTTATTGATGGGCGGGTTTCAGCGGATTGGTATATTGCCCAATCACTCTCTTCTGGCAAAAGACTCTTGTACTTCTGCAACAATCTGGCCGTCCTGATTAGAGAATGTAGTTTCCCAGACAACAAAGACCATGGTGCCGGAACGCCCAGTCTTTGCGTACACATCTTTTAGATGGGAGGAGGCGGTTAATCGGTCTCCAGCGTACACCGGAGCTTTAGGTTCGACTCGTTGCCCCGCATGCATTGACGTTTTACCGAACTGAACCTTTACATCCGGCAGCGCCACTTGGCGAACGAGGATGCAACATAGCGTTGGAGGAGCAATCCTCCCTTTATATCCTGCTGCTTTTGCACCTTCGTCCGAAGTAAATGCTGGTCCTAACTCTCCGGTGCTCTGGTTGGCTCGGTCGATGGTGTAATCGCTGATTTCGAAGGGGCCGGCTTTGTGCTCTACCCCGTAGAGCGACCGATCATATTCAATTTCCATTGCCATGGCATTCCTCCTTAGGTAAGACGGGCAGTTAACGCGGTTTATGTGGGAGAGGCTCCGTTGATGGTGTCCTTGAGCCAAACTGGATGAAAATCTTTACTTAGTAGTGCATCTACCACGTCACCCTCTTTTCTAATCGTCGTATTGAAATTGGTCATACAGGTGGCGATATGGCTAGTTAGATGGGCGTCGCTGCCGCCGATGCCTAACAGGCCGTGACTTTCACATAATTCGTCAGCCCGTTCGTTCTCACCGGGTCTACTGCCGCCGTTAAAGCGTTCAACGATGGACACATCTTCGAAGGTCTCGCCTTGGGAAATATAATCGGTTAGTCCGATTCCGAAGCGCCCTGGATGGGCTGGCAAGGCAAATGCGTCGTATTGTCGCGCAGCCTTCATCAATTCTCTGGAATCCATCCGTGTATCGCCGAAATCTATGGCTTCGGTCAGTTGTTTAGTGACGCCGTATACGAGGAAGTGACCGTATCGGGTATCCAGTTCGGAACCTTTTAAAATCAACACGTCGTATTGGTTGGCCAGGTCTGAGTAGTTTTTATCGAAGTCGAATTTACGGTGCTCTGTAAGAACTATGCCGTCGACAATGTGTCCCCGCTTTCGCAGTACTTGGATCCATTTTACATACTGTTCAACGGTGGCACGGGAGTCGTCGGACGACACGGAATGGCTGTGCATGTCCAGGTACAAGTTGTGGAGTTCCTCTGTTCTGAAAGTTGCCTAGGTAGTTTGGTTACTTCGAACGTTTAGAATTGGCGATGGTGCCTGATGCCAATTCAACTACTTGGCAAGAGTGTTGACTCAATCATAATAGTTGCCGCAGAATTCATCAACTATTTAAAGCTCAATACCGGGGTTTCCAAAGTGCTGCCCTGGGCATGCGGCTGGAGGGGTTCTGCAGACCTGTAAGCCGGGTTCTGTATCCTCCCCGCAAGGGGAAGGTGGTGATCATCTATCTAGCCCAAACGCCGGTGGTTAAGCCGGCGGATGTCCGCTTTTGGCGGAACGACGTTACCGTCGCAGTCAAGCGGCCAACCCGGGGACTGGCCAGGCGCCTATGTCCCCCTATTTGGCCTTGCTCCAGGTGGGGTTTAGCCACCGTTGCGTCGCCGCAAACGGTCGGACGCTCTTACCGTCCGATTTCACCCTTATCCTTCTAGAGATAGAAGGACGGTATGTTTCTGTGCCACTTTCCGTCTCCTAACGGAGCGTTACCGCAGACGCTAGAAGCCTGGGCGTTACCCAGCACCCTGCCCAGAGGAGCCCGGACTTTCCTCCCTCCTTCCACAATAGAAGAACGGCGATCACCCAGCCTGCATGACCCTCCAGTCGGACTCTAGCACAGGCATATACGAGGGTCAATTGGAGGCTATTTATCCGGGGCAATGATTTGGAAAACAAAAAATGGCCGGCGTAAACCGGCCATTCTTTGTTTTATGCGTACAGATTGGATTTTGAAGTATCAGACTAGAAATAGCATCCTGCCACAGCTGCTACAAAGGACTGTTTGTCTCCCGCTTCGCACACGCTGTTGCTGATGTGTGGGCAATGACATCTTGCAACCTTGGCAAAGACCTCTGTGTACTTTTGCCACCGCCAAGCCGCCCTTAGACTTTCTAAGGAGCTCGTATTGTTGGAGAGAAACGGGGTCCAGAACTTCGGTCAATTTGGACCGCTGCAACTCGATTTCCTCGCGTTCTTTGACCAATTCCTTTAGTGAATCTTGTAACTCTGTTTGGCGAATTTGCCAAGCAGCTCTGGCTTCGTCGAGCTTGTCTTCCAATTCACTTTTCTTGAACTGGGCAACGGCCACTTTATCGGCGATGTTGTCCAAAGCAGCTTCGTGTTGTTCAATCAACTTGAGTACGTTGGAATGCTCATGTTCGAGACTTTCCAAATCTCTGGGGTTGGTTATCTCCCCGCCGTATAGTTGAGAGTTGAGGGTCTCGGACCGTTCTTTCTGAGTTTCTGCCTCTAATTTGGTTGCTCGTTGTTGCAACTCGGATTCCTGAAGCAGTTCAGAATCTCGCTGCAGAGCGGACTCTAAATCGCCGATGCCGTCGCCATTATTGAGTTCGTTCTGGGTCTTATTTTCATCATCTTGCACGCGATCCAAGATGATGTCCAATTCTTGAAGTGCAAACATCTGCCTAACGGTAGTCATTCATGCCGTCCTTGAAAATATTCCATGAGTTCCAGCCGTCCAATACCCACCGTCACATCACCTCAGATTCTAGAAACGGAATTGCTTATTGTCAAATTTTTCATTACTCGTTGAATTAATGGATCATATAAAATTCGATTCCTGGCCTTAATTGTTACGACATTGCCACTTGTTTCTGCCACATACTAAACGACATAATCCATTTCGATGGAAACTGTTCTGTAAAATTATAGAAACCCGAGCTGGTTAAACAGTTGATTAGGTAAAAGGCACATTTTGATTCTGAAATGAGAGTACTTCACTTTTCTGACTTGCACATTGGGGTAGAGAATTACGGTCGCATAGATCCAGAGACCGGTCTTTCAACTCGTCTGGGAGATTTTTTGGACTCCCTAGATCAGGTTGTTGAATTTTCATTGTCTGAGGGGGTCGACTTGGTTCTCCTAGCGGGTGACGCATACAAGGGACGAGACCCAAGTCAAACGCACCAACGGGAATTCGCCAAGCGGTTGAACCGTCTATCCCAAGCAGGGATCCCATCGTTTTTGTTGGTTGGCAACCATGACCTTCCGGCGGCTTCCAGTAGGGCCACGGCCGTGGACATATTCCCGACTCTCGAGGTGGCCAATGTCCACGTGGGTAACAACCTTGAGACCTACAAGATTGATACCCCTTCGGGTCGAATACAGGTATTAGCCGTGCCGTGGCCCAGGCGAAGTGCCATTCTAAGCCGTGAAGCCTCACGCGGTATGTCCATTGAACAGGTGAGGCAAGCTTTGGAGGACAGGTTGACTGATGGGATAGAACGGGAAGCTAATGAACTAGACCCCAATATACCTGCCATTATCACCGCCCACGTAACAGTGAATGGAGCGACTGTTGGGACAGAACGCTCCATGATGCTGGGACAGGACCATGTACTGTTGGTTAGCGCTCTGAATCGTCCCCAAGTGGAATATGTTGCGTTGGGACATATCCACAAGCACCAGGTTCTTCGCTCGGATCCACCGATGGTCGTTTATTCAGGAAGCTTGCAAAGAGTTGATTTCAGTGAAGAAGATGACGAAAAAGGTTTTTGTGTTGTAGACCTAGATCAGGACGCGTCCCAAGGGAATCGGATGACCAATTTTGCGTTTCACAAACTTGATGCAAGGAGCTTTGTCACTGTAGACGTGTCTATAGACCCTCTGGATGTCGATCCGACTGCATCTGTAATCCGGGCTATAAAACGCAAGGAAATCGCAGATGCGGTGGTGCGGGTTCGCATCACTCTTACGGCGGAATCCGACGCTCACTTGCGGGAAAACGAAATCAGGGATGCCTTGGAGCCTGCGCACTTCATATCCTCGATTTCACGCGAGATACAAGGTGCTAGGAGGACACGAATCTCATCAACAGAAGGTGAAAATCTACAGCCGATGCAGGCATTGGGCATTTATCTAGATAGCAAAAAAATCGATGGAGACCGAAGGGAGAAAATTATGAGGAAAGCTGAGGAACTGATTGCACAAGATTCAGTAGAAGAGGAAGAGACTGCTTAGTCCTCAGGGAACCCGACGACAAGGAAATGGGCTAATCTAAACCAGCTTGCGGGCAAGTGAATGGCTGCCGTCCACCAGATCCTTGAATACTTCCTGAACGGTCAGAATCTCTGATATCAGACCTGCTCCGGCCCCAGTGTAGGCGACACCTGAGTTGAAATCACCGTCCAAGAAAGCAACTTTGGTGCGGTCTATACCTAATTCTTGTTCCCACGCCGTTGAGTCTTCACCGGATTCCATGCCGGATTCTTTCATTTCAATGGCGAGACCCTGTTTGAGAATGCGGGTTGGCCATTTGTCGCCGCCAACGACAATCGTTCCGCTGTCTATGGCCGCAATCATCGCAGTTTTATAATTCTGGTGAGAGACGCATTCTTTGGTAGCTACGAATCTGGAACCCATTTGCACCCCCATAGCCCCAAGGGCTGTTGCCGCCACGTAGCCCCGCGAGTCTACAATACCGCCAGATGCAATCACCGGGATGGCTATCGACCCCACCACTTGAGGGACCAATACCATTGTGGAGACTTTGTCAGGTCCCCGTAACCCGCCGGCTTCAAATCCCTCTGCAATCACCATATCCACTCCTTGGGCTTCCGCACCTCGGGCCTGACGAACAGTGGATATCTGGTGAATTACGGTCATGTTGTGCTCTTTCAACGTTCCGGTATAGAGAGCTGGACTGCCACCGTAGGTTATGGCAATGGTTATGCCCTCTTGCGCCGCCGCTTCAATTAGCTGTTCAATCTGAGGATGAGCAAGATAGAGTGATAGGCCAAAAGGCTTTGTGGTGAGTCTTTGCACGCGGCGAATCACCGCATGTAGGTCAGCTATGGGCTCGCTACCTTCCTCAACGCCGGCTGTAGGATGTAGTATGCCCAATCCACCAGCATTGGAGACTGCCGCAACCAGCTCTGGGTTCGAAACCCAGGGTAGTCCCGCTTGTAATACCGGATATGCGATCCCTAGTGCGGTGCTAACCGGGGTGCGTTTCATCTGATAAATACCTATCAATCCGCTTACAGTTTTGGCAATTGTGGGTCGGTGAGCAATTGATTTAACGGTGGCTGTCTGATTGTCTCGGGTAAATGGCACATTTTAAGGCCATTTTACCTGTTGATAGCAGATCAGGCTTGAAGTGTGACCGATTGTAGAGCCACGCCTATGTCGTGTCAACCGATTACGTATGGTGTACTTTTGTAATTTTTACAACGTGGCAATGTTTAAATCAGCTCATCTAAGATTCTCCTTATGTATATTATTTATGATTTCGTCCTAAATCGCTGTGCTTAGCATATATTTCATACGCTATAGGTCTAGCAGTACATGATTTCTGACAAGATGATAACATTGGCCCATTAACGGCTGGCCTTAAGAGTAATCTGGCGTGATTTGGAGGTTCTACCTTGTTAACCAGAGAAGACAACGAGACCTTAACCCGTATAGGCCAAGGCACACCTATGGGTGACGTTATAAGGCGCTATTGGATGCCCGCGCTGCTGTCCAGCGAGCTTCCAGAACCTGATTGTCCGCCAGTTAGGGTGAAGCTTTTGGGCGAGGAGTTGGTGGCCTTCCGAGATACTCAGAATCGTGTTGGCCTTCTAAGCGAATTTTGTCCTCACCGATTGACCTCGATGTTCTTCGGGAGGAACGAAGAGGGTGGCCTGCGTTGTGTTTACCATGGTTGGAAATTCGATGTGTCCGGCAACTGCATGGACATGATGAATGAACCCCCGCACAGTGATTACCCTAGCAAGATTAAGACCACTTCATACCCAGTTGTAGAGATGGGGGGCGTTATATGGGCCTACCTGGGCCCGGTGGAAAAACAACCTCCTTATCCTAAATTCGAATGGACACAAGTTCCAGAGAGCCACAGGCTGGTTACCAAAGTCTGGCAGGAGTGCAATTGGCTACAGGCACTGGAAGGTGGCATCGATACCGCGCACGCTCCAATCCTACACCGGCGGATTAGTGAGACCACCACCAGGCCAGGTATTTCCATAAACACCAGTCTGGTGAGGGGAGAACCTCCTAAGGTGGAAGTAGACCGAACCGACTATGGATACCGCTATGCCGGCATTAGGGATGTTGGGGACAAGGGTAACCTGATACGTGGATACCACTATGTCATGCCGTTCCATCAACTTCGCCCTCTTCAATTTGGCCTGCAAGGCCAGGAGCCTAGACAGCTCATTGCTGGACATGTTTGGGTGCCAATGGATGATGAAAACTGTATGATTTACAACTGGGTCTATAACTACGCCGGTCAACCTTTGACCGATGCTGATCGCGAAGAGGAAGTCCAATTGGGACGTGGCCCAGGTGAGATGCTCGCCGATTTTCGAACCAGACGGAATAAATCTAACGACTGGATGATTGATCGAGAGGTTCAGAAGAATGAAACATTCACGGGTATCGAGGGCATTAATACCCAGGATCAGGCGATCCAAGAGAGCATGGGTCCTATCGTGGATCGTACCTTAGAGAATCTATCCGCAAGTGACATCGCTATCGTTGTAGCCAGGCGTATGCTCATTAGCGCCGCCAGCACTGTTGCCGATGGTGGTGATCCTCCTGGCATCGGAGAATCTTATTACAGAGTAAGAGCGATCGACGCCATTTTATCCAAAGACGTAGATTGGAAGGATGCGCTGGAAGCTGATATGTATCCTTATTAGGGTTTCCTAGAACTAATCAGAGAGACAAAATGAAAGCAGCCGTCCTATATGAAAATTTCCAACCATTGGTTGTAGAAAACCTGGAGTTGGAAGGGCCGAAAGATCATGAGGTGCTGATAAAGCTAACTGCTAGTGGCGTATGCCACAGCGACTTACACTACATAAAGGGAGATCGGGAACACCCAATGCCGGTTGTTTTAGGCCATGAGGGCGCCGGGGTAGTTGAAGAGACTGGTTCTGGCGTCAGCTACGTACAGACCGGTGACCACGTGGTTTTGTCCTTTGTTCCCACCTGTGGCCAATGCAACTATTGCGTGAGAGGTCGCCAGAATCTTTGCGATGCTCGCTACCAACTACGAGGCAAAATGCTGGACGGTACGACTCGACTGAGAAGCGGCAGTCAGGAAATACATCATTTCAATGGTCTCTCGACTTTTGGAGAATACGCCGTTGTACCTGAAGACAGCCTCGTGAAGATACGGGAGGACGCTCCTTTAGACCGAGTTGCTTTGATTGGTTGTGGAGTCCCCACTGGCGTGGGAGCGGTAATCAACACGGCGAAGGTCAAACCCGGCAGTAGTGTGGTGGTGTTAGGCGCTGGTGGTGTTGGGTTGAACGTGGTTCAGGGTGCGGTCCTAGCCGGCGCTGAGTCCATCATTGCGGTGGATATCTATGGCAACAAGCTGGAGAACGCATTGCAATTTGGAGCCACCCATATGGTAGACGCATCGGGGGAAGATGTGATTGAGCGCGTTCGTGATATCACCCGTGGTGATATGGCGGATTATGCCTTTGAGGTAATTGGATCCACAGCGGCCATCAATCAAGCCTTAGCCACAACCAAGCGCGGGGGTACCACCGTGGTTGTGGGAGTGACTCCCGCCGGAGCTGAACTTACTATCGATCCTGACTTTTTACATCTTGATCGGGTTCTGATGGGTTGCACCTACGGCTCCTGTTATCCTAGGGCTGACATGCCCATGCTGATAGACATGTACATGGCCCGCAGGTTGAAACTGGATGAATTAATCAGTGCCACTTTGAAATTAGAAGACATTAATTCAGCGTTTGAAGCACTAGACCAAGGGGAAGTGGCTCGGACGATAATTCGTTACTAGCTTGGACACCGGTAGTCAGGATTTGACAAGAATCTCTGGAATCAACGTCTCTAGAGATTTCTCACGAGTAAACGCTCCAGACGGCCTGCAGGCTCTTGAACCGGATCACCTACACCCTAGAGATTAGTGAAGGATATGAGCCTACATCCAAGATCGATGCTCGCAATTTCTATCCATCGATTGGAGAACCGTTCGGATTTCTTCGATTTTCAACAAAGGCTAAGCCGTAAGGTTCAAAATGGGCGTCGACTCAATTCCCGACAACCTTCCATTGGAGGTCGGTTCCGACCAATTGAGCTTCGTTTAAAAACTCCAACAGGTTAATTGGAGTGATGGATATGACTCTTTTCCCAGATGGTCCGAACGTATCGCCATGCCCATAGGCACCGTACCATCTACATGGCTAGTATTGGCAAGTAACCGGACGATTAAAACCCTTAAACTTAGGTCATTGGTCTGGACCTGTATTTCCAGTCGAGCTATGGGCCTTTATTGGAATCCTTCTCGCACTGATTCGTAGACGGGGTGAACGAGAATACGAACTCGCGTAATCATCCGCAACTGTCAGGGTTGACCGATTAATTTGAAATCGACCATGGGTGATGTTGTCATATGGGAAAATCGTGGGTGGACGCCGGGACGTAGAGTGCAGGGAAATCAATGCGAGCTGCATCCGATTTGTGGAGGAGAGTCTATTCTTACACCGGTGGTAGGATAATCGGTAGTGGTTCCACGTCGTTTAGACCAGGCGGGTTTATGGCGTCAAGGGATTCCAGAAGAGCGTTCAGGCTATACATTACCTCTGTCAATTCCGGCTCGTTTATGTCCAGGCCAACGGCCTTTCCCATGGAACGAATATCATCCTTGCTTAAATCAGCCATCAAGACTCACCCTATTCCCTATTTGAATGAGCACATACTGCGGTATAAAGTTTCCGGCGTCAAGGCTGTCTATAAGACGATCAGGCGTCCTTGAGGCGTCAACCTGCATCGGCTATACTGGCCGGAATCGCAGACCTAATTATGTTAGGAAGTAATTAAACCTATGGCTACGTATAAAACCATCAACGTTGACCTGGGATTACAGTCTGGGTTTACTAAACTTCCCAAAGAGATCAAGATTGGTGACTGGTCCTATTTCTTGGTCCGCAGTAAGAAAGGTGTTTACCAGATGCTGTCCAATATATGCCCGCACCAGGCAGTGGAAGTGGTCGACTGGTCCGGATGTTTCATGTGTCCGGCTCATGGATGGCGATTCGAATACTCTGAAGGCGTTTGCGTGAATGGTCCCAATGCCAAATTGGTTGGTTTTCCAGTAACCGTCGAAGACGGGCATCTGATTGCCGAACTACCTGATGACTGACCTGCCGAATCCGTGCTGTCAAGTATTTGTAAGATAGTTCAAAAAGGAAATAATTATGGCCGAATATATTCCAAGCACTAGGGATTGGGTAGCTGAACAAGTTGAGTTGTACGAGGGAAGCCAGGGAACCGAAGGGTTGACTTTGCGTGATACCGGCCTGCCAGTGATTATCGTCACTAATACGGGCGCCAAAACTGGTGCCATACGAAAGACTCCTCTGATGAGGGTGGTTGATGGTGATAACTACGTTCTTGTAGGTTCTCAGGGCGGTGCCCCCAAACATCCGGTTTGGGTTTATAACCTGACGGCGGAGCCGAATGTAGAGATTCGCGACGGCACTATCGTACAGTCCATGCGCGTTCGGGAAGTGATCGATACGGAAGAACGAAACCGACTTTGGGCCATTGCCGTAGAAGCATTTCCCCCTTATACGGAATATCAGAACAAGACCAGCAGAGTTATTAAAGTATTCCTAGCTGAACCAAAGGGATAAAACTTGGCAGCGATTTCCGCGAGGTAAAGGGCATGGACGATATTGGTGTATTTGAAGCCATATACAATCAGCGGCAGTTCACCCGATATAAACCGGACGCAGTCCCGCTCCACGATATAAAAAAGATACTAGATGCTGCAACCAAGGCGCCCAGCGGCGGGAATAAACAGCCGTGGCATTTCATAGCGATAACGAATCGAGACTTGATTGAGAAAATCGGTGGCCTATATCGAGATTTGTGGTTGGGTGCAATGGGTGCCACAGCCCCTGCCGATGAGTCTCCGGCATATCGTTCTGCCCGTTACCTAGCTAATCATATGCCAGAGGTCCCTGCGATGATTCTGGTCTGCGCAGACCACACTAAAGGTGGGCAACCATACACCGTTGGTGCACCCATCGAGCGCGGTCGGTATGCATCGTCTGTATGGCTGGCGATACAGAACATGTTCCTGGCAGCTCAATCCCTTGGGCTAGGAACGCGAATAACCACTACGCACTTACGTGATGAACAAAAAGTTAAAGATTGGTTGGGCATACCGGATCATGTGGAAACGCTGTGTTTAACACCTCTTGGCTACCCAAAGGGCAACTTTGGCCCCACTGATCGAATTCCATCTGAGGATGTGACGTCTTTCAATCGCTTTGGGCAGAAAGCAGTCAACTGTTAGCTTCTAAAAGATATCCATCTGGGTTGGAATGCCTTTCTAAATATTTCTCCAAAGCGTAAAGTCAGGAATATCGTTGTTCCTGGGCTTGATCTGTGTAGACCAATTGAAATCATCCGATGGACCCTGTCTCGACAGCTGACTGTGTTAAAAAGGACGTGTATGGAAGCGTTACAGCGAATCCCTACCCGTAAGGTACCTAAGCGCCCCAAGTCTCCCCGAACTCTGCCCGCAGGACTAATCGGCCAGTGAACGTGCTTGCGGTCTGACAAGCTAGGTAAACTGCGCTTGGGCCCACGGCCTCCGGTTCCACCCTTTGTTCCCAATCTCGTTGGGTCCAGGGTATCGCCGCAGAACCTTCAGTTTTCAGCCCCCCTGGTGACAGAACATTCACAGCAATGCCGTGCTCCTTGACCTCTTCTGCTAAACAAAAGCTGAACATGTGTACGGCGGCCTTGGTAGAACTGTAGAGGACTCCGCCACCTTGATTATGGTCGCTGCCCATTCTGGAGCCTATGTTGATGATGCTCCCGCTCTGCTGCTCGATCATGGTTGGTAGCACTGCTCGAGAACATAGGTAAGGCCCTTTTAGGTTCGCTGCTATGCTCTGATCCCAAGTGAACGGTAATATGTCCATAAGTGTCTCTCCTAGAACCATGATGCCTGCATTGTTCACTAGTACATCAATCCGTCCGTAAACATCTATGGTCTGACCCACCATAGCCATGACCTGTTCTTCATCTGAAACGTCACAGGTTAGGCCTAATGCTTCTCCTCCATCGGCTCTAATCTGTTGTGCCGTTTCCGCCGCCGTACCAGATAATCCAGTGGGCGAGCCGCGGCGTGCAGACACCACAACATTCGCGCCCTCTGCTGCGAATTCCTTGGCGATGGCCCGGCCTAGCCCCCTGCTAGCACCTGTAACTATGGCCACCATCCCTTCCATCTTATTCGTGTGAATCTTTTGCATCAGTTGGTCCAATTAGGCAAATTGGGTTTCAGCCCAACCCTCATCAAACGGTGTCCAAAAATTCGATGTGAGTGTGAGGTTTTGGAACATCCATTGGCCATTTATTCGAACGTATTCCTCGTCGTAGCGGGCCGATCCCCATACGGCTTGGTTCCCTTCGGCGTATGTGCATGGTTGGAACAAATACCAAATGCCTGTGGCCCGGTCTCCCATGACTTCTATTATCGGGTTCATTACCATGTGGATGGCGAAGGGCAGCCGGTTGGGAGCGTTTCGGAAGAATTCTCTGATGGCCTCCCTTCCGTTATTTTTCCCACGCTCCTTGCCATCCCAGACTGCGTCTTCGGTGAAGAGTTCTGCCAAGGCATCTGCGTCGTAGGTGTTATCACAGAGGCAACAGTAACGGTGCTTCAGCTGTTTAATCTCTTCTTTATCTTCTAGTACTTTGATGCGCCGTTCCAGACTTGCAAGATCCATAAAGTCGCTCCTGC
>Ga0310344_10003158_pt1 | contig 12308 bp, 11 predicted proteins | sample HC15DNA20200_MG_FD_203801 | JGI IMG/M metagenome (GOLD analysis project Ga0310344, IMG submission 203801) | Marine microbial communities from station ALOHA, North Pacific Subtropical Gyre - HC15-DNA-20-200_MG | ecosystem: Environmental > Aquatic > Marine > Oceanic | place: Pacific Ocean: North... | reverse complement strand
TATGGAGGCGGAGTTTCTGGCGATCGTATTAGTTCTTGTCTACGTTGGCGCAGTTATGGTGCTGTTTCTGTTCGTCGTAATGATGCTAGACATTAACGTTGAGAAGGTTCGTGAAGGTTTCACTGGGTATTTACCACTTGGTATCGGTGTTGCGATCGTCGTGATCCTCGAAATTGTTCATGTCATCTGGTTCCGCAGTCAGGGTTTGCCTTTCTTGATAGTACCAGAGCCCCATTCAGAGGGTTACAGCAACACGAAGGAACTCGGAAGCGTTCTTTACACAGAGTACGTTTTCGCGTTCGAGCTTGCTGCTGTCGTTTTGTTATTAGCCATCGTAGCGGCCATTACATTGACGATGCGTCGCCGGCCAGGGCTTAAAACTCAAAATATCTCAGAGCAAGTCGCCGTTAGCAGGAACGACCGCGTGCGTCTAGCCAAAATCGATCCTACTCGGGAAGCAAACGAATGAGGGCACGAAATTGATTACCGTTGCTCATTATCTCGTGCTCGCGGCCATACTATTTAGTCTTAGCGTTGCAGGCATCTTTATCAACCGGAAAAACGTTATCTTGCTCCTCATGTGCATCGAGCTCATGCTGTTGGCTGTTAACTTTAATTTCATTGCATTCTCCCGAATGCTCAACGATGAACTTGGACAGGTGTTCGTCTTCTTTATCCTGACCGTTGCTGCAGCAGAGGCTGCGATCGGGCTTGCAATCCTCGTCGTTCTTTTCCGTGTAAGGCAGAGCATAAATGTCGAAGAATTAGGTGCTTTAAAGGGCTGATAGTGGACGAAGTTTATCTAACAATCGTGCTTGCGCCGTTGTTTGCGGCGCTCGTGGCCGGCTTATTCGGAGCGCAGATAGGGAGAGCCGGAGCTCACTGGATTACGATTGTTGGCGTTACCGTTTCCTTTGTACTGTCTTTGTTAGTGCTTAAAGATATGGTTCTAGATGGCGCGGAGGTTTATAACGAGACTATCTATCGCTGGGCCAGTGTCGGCGGTATTCGTATGGAAGTCGGATTTCTAATCGATCATCTGACGGCATTAATGATAACGGTTGTGACGTTCGTGTCGCTAGCTGTACACGTCTATACGATTGGTTATATGTCTGACGACGACGGTTATCAGCGGTTCTTTAGCTATATCTCCCTTTTTACATTTGCGATGCTTATGCTCGTGATGTCTAACAACTTCCTGCAGTTATTCTTCGGCTGGGAAGCGGTCGGCGTTGTGTCCTATCTTTTAATAGGGTTCTGGTTTAAGAAAGAGACGGCGATATTCGCAAATATGAAGGCGTTTCTCGTCAACCGTGTTGGTGACTTTGGGTTCTTGCTGGGTATTGCGGCGCTCGTGATGTTCACTGGGTCATTGGACTACGTCGAAGTTTTCGGGCAGGCAAATCGTCTGAGCGGGAGTTCCATCGAGATTTTTTCAGGGCAACAGTGGTCGGTGCTGACCGTGGCATGCATCTGCCTATTCGTCGGTGCAATGGGTAAGTCAGCACAGGTTCCGTTACATGTCTGGCTGCCAGACTCGATGGAGGGCCCAACGCCAATCTCGGCATTGATTCATGCAGCGACGATGGTGACGGCTGGTATCTTTATGGTGGCAAGAATGTCGCCGCTATTCGAGTATTCGACGACAGCGCTTAGTGTGGTGATTATCGTTGGGGGAACAACAGCGCTGTTCACTGGCTTGCTTGGTATTGTGCAGAACGACATTAAGCGTGTCGTAGCTTATTCGACGCTTTCTCAGCTCGGCTATATGACCGTAGCGTTGGGCGCTTCCGCTTATGCTGCCGGAATATTCCATCTCGCGACACATGCTTTTTTTAAAGCGCTACTGTTCCTCGCAGCTGGATCCGTAATTATTGCGCTGCATCATGAACAGGATATGCGCAAAATGGGAGGTCTCCGAAAGTACATGCCGATTACCTATTGGACCTCGGTCATCGGTACGCTAGCGCTTATTGGATTTCCAGGATTTTCAGGTTTCTTTTCCAAAGATGTATTGATAGAGGCGGTCCATGCCTCTAGTACCTGGGGGGCAGGTTATGCTTTTTGGTGCGTGCTTTTAGGGGTGTTTGTAACCGCGCTTTATAGCTTCCGGATGCTGTTTCTCGTTTTTCACGGGCAAGAGCGACTTGACCCACATGTGAAGGAGCATTTGCACGAAACCGGGTATGTTGTGACTGGGCCATTAATTGCATTAGCTATACCATCGGTATTTATCGGCTGGTTTACGATAGGTCCAGTTTTGTTCGGCAACTTTTTTTCTGATTCAATTTTCGTTCTCGAACAGCAGGACGTTGTCGCTGAGCTGGCAGCAGGTTTTCATGGTCCGTTAGCTTTCGTGATGCACGCTTTTGTGAATTTTTCATCTCCAGCTCTCTATTTGGCTGCAGCGGGTGGTTTCGTCGCTTGGTTTTTTTATTTGTTTCGGCCGGAGTTACCGGCGCAGATTAAGCAGCGCTTTTTAATACTGCACCGTTTGCTCATTAATAAATACTACTTCGATTGGTTTATCGAACACATTCTGGCACCTTCGGTTCACAGGCTTGGCGTGACGCTATCGGCTGTGGGGGATCAACGTATTATCGATGGTGCCCTAGTGAACGGTAGTGCTCATGTTGTGGCACAGATGGCTGGTATCGTACGCCGCATACAGTCCGGTTATTTATATCACTACGCTTTCGCGATGATCATCGGTCTCGCTGTAGTGATTGGCTGGCTGGTACTGGAAATTTAGTTTATGGCAGGTCTTCCTCTACTTAGCGTGCTCGTCTGGCTGCCAATCCTAGGCGGGGTTGTTGTGCTTGTACTAGGATCGGATGAGCAGTCGGAACTTGGTAAGAAGATTGCGTTAGTGGTGTCCGTGCTTGCATTTGCTCTAAGCGTCCAACTTTATTTGAGATTCGATATCTCGACAGCTCAGATGCAGTTTGTTGAAAGGTTGCCGTGGATAGGCCGTTTCAACGCTGAGTACTATTTAGGGATTGATGGAATATCGTTGCCGTTGATTTTGCTGACGACGTTTCTTATGCCGCTCGTTGTCATAGCTGGTTGGTCAATAATCAAAGTGCGCCCTGCTCAATACTTCGCGGCGTTTCTCATTCTCGAAGGGCTCATGATTGGTGTTTTCGCAGCACTGGACGCATTACTGTTTTACGTGTTCTGGGAAGCAATGTTGGTGCCGATGTTTATTATTATCGGCGTCTGGGGAGGGGAGCGCCGGATCTATGCGACCGTCAAGTTCTTCCTATACACCTTCCTCGGTTCCGTATTCATGCTAGTGGCATTGATTTATCTCTATTTGCAGGGAGGTAGTTACGCCATCCTTGATCTGCATGAACTGCCGCTTGGGATGCCGGAACAGGTTTGGATCTTTCTAGCGTTCCTACTGGCGTTTGCTGTCAAGGTGCCCATGTGGCCAGTTCATACCTGGTTGCCGGATGCGCACGTGGAGGCGCCAACTGGCGGTTCCGTTATTCTTGCGGCTGTACTGCTAAAGATGGGCGGGTATGGGTTTGTCCGCTTCAGTTTGCCAATTACTCCGGACGCCAGTCACGCACTGGACTGGCTCTTGATCGGCTTATCTTTAATCGCGATTGTTTACATCGCTTTCGTCGCGTTGGTACAGACCGATATGAAAAGGCTAATCGCGTATTCGTCGATTACTCACATGGGATTTGCCACACTAGGTTTTTTCGTCGTTTTCTCAATCTTGGCCGATGCACCGGGTAGCGCCGGCGCGCAGTTGGCGATTCAGGGTGGCATGGTGCAAATGATCTCGCATGGCCTGATCTCGGGCGCGTTATTTCTGTGTGTGGGTGTAATGTACGATCGACTTCATAGTCGCGAGATTAATGCTTACGGTGGTGTCGTAAATACGATGCCGAGGTTCGCGGCGTTTATGGTGTTGTTCGCGTTAGCGAATGCCGGGCTTCCGGGAACGTCTGGTTTCGTTGGCGAGTTCCTCGTCATCGTGGGTAGCTTTCACGCTAGTTTCTGGCTAGCTTTTTTCGCAGCAACGACGTTAGTTCTCGGAGCCGCCTATACGCTGTGGCTAGTAAAACGCGTAATCTTTGGAGAAATCGCTAACGATGGTGTGGCGGCGCTCCAAGATATCGGGAGCAGGGAATTCATAGTACTTGCTGTGCTGGCAATCGCGGTCCTAATCCTTGGCCTATGGCCAGCACCGTTGATAGATATTATGGAAGTGACGCTGAGTAATCTTCTTGATCACGTTGCGTTGTCCAAGTTGTAGTGACAGAGAGCTTAGATGCCTAATTTCATACCAGCCGCAGCGGAAATTTTTCTGATTAGTGCTATTTGCTTGGTGCTACTAATAGATGTTTTTCTTAAGGATGAACAACGCCGAATCACGCTTCGTCTATCGATATTGGCCATAGTTGGGGTGGCAGCGTGCTCATCATATTTTGCGATGGCTGAGCCCGTTATAGCATTCAACGGTAGTGTTATTGCAGACCCGGTGGGTAATGTGCTGAAGATGTTCGTCTATATCGTAGTGGCGCTTACGTTTTTGTATTCTCGTGACTACTTGATCCAAGCTGGTTTGTTTAAAGGTGAGTTCTTTATTCTCGGGCTGTTTGGTCTCCTCGGTATCATGGTAATGATCTCGGCTAATAGTCTCTTGACGCTTTACTTAGGCCTAGAGATTTTGTCGCTATCTCTCTATGCGATGGTGGCCTTTAATCGTGAATCTGCTGATTCCGCAGAGGCGGCGATGAAGTATTTCGTGTTGGGAGCGATCGCATCTGGAACGCTGCTGTATGGCGTTTCTATTCTGTACGGTGTGACTGGAACAGTGCAGTTGGATGAGCTGTCGGCTCACTTCGTAGTAAATGAAGCGCTAAACGTACCAACGTTACTAGCGTTAGCCTTCATTATCGTTGGTGTTGCGTTTAAATTTGGCGCTGTACCGTTTCATATGTGGCTACCGGATGTCTATCAGGGCGCCCCAGCGCCGGTTGCACTGTTTATAGGTACCGCGCCCAAAATTGCAGCGTTCGCTTTAGCCTGGCGCGTCCTCGTTGAAGGACTAGGTGGTCTTCATGCTAGCTGGCAGGACATGGTAGCTATTCTGTCGGTTCTATCTTTAGGTATAGGTAATTTAGTCGCGCTTGTGCAGGATAATCTCAAGCGAATGTTGGCGTATTCCACGATTTCGCATGTCGGTTTTGTTCTTATGGGGTTTGTCGCAGGTACGGAGACTGGCATAGCCGCGGCGCTGTTTTATACGCTAGTCTACTCGATTACTGCCGCCGCCGCTTTCGGTATGATTATCCTTCTGAGTCGCAAAGGTTTCGAGGCAGAGAGAACGGCCGACTTCAGAGGTCTCAACGCGCGTAGCCCGTGGTTTGCATTCATGATGCTGATAGTGATGTTTAGCTTGGCCGGCGTGCCGCCGTTTGTAGGTTTCTACGCTAAACTCGTCGTGCTTGAGAGTGTGATTGATGCCGATATGCTTTGGCTCGCCATCACCGGTATTGCGTTCGCGGTCATCGGTGCATTCTATTACCTAAGAATTGTATGGTTTATGTACTTCATGGAGCCTGAGGATGAGATGCCTTTGACCGCCGAACTTGATTTCCGTCTAGTGCTTAGCGTGAACACACTCGCGCTGCTCGTGCTGGGGTTTTTCCCTGGTGGGTTGCTGGAGCTCTGTAGTCGCGTTCTGTTGTAGAAACGGTCGATGATTGCGGATGTTTCAGCACGCTATAAGCGTGTTAATTGTATGTCTATATTTATGAATATATTCGTAGGCCTTGCAGGTCTTTAGACCCACTAGTATTATCCCCGCTCGCGATTGCGGGGTGGAGCAGTCAGGCAGCTCGTCGGGCTCATAACCCGAAGGTCGTAGGTTCGAATCCTACCCCCGCTACCACTCTTTCTCGAGACAGAAGGTTGGGTCTATGGAAAAACGTTGTTATTTGACGTTTTTTTGTTTTTCTGGGTCTAGCTAACGCCAGATTTAGTTACTCTCAAGACCAACCGTACGAACCACAACGATTGTCTGACGGTCGGCCGAACCTTAACGGGATTTGGCAAACTCTTAACGAAGCTAACTACGAGCTAGAAGCGCATAACGCTCGGCCTGCTATGGCTTTGATCGAAGGGCCGCATGGTCCTCTACCTGCTCCGGAGGTCCTGTATCTTGGAGTCGTCGGTTACGTGCCGGGAGGTCTCGGAGTCGTTGATGAATATCAGACGCGGGATCCATCTTTATTAAGGGCCAACGGCCGTCAACTCATCCTGGGATCTTCTGCTCCCCGCGAACGCGAATAAATTCAAGCCGACTTACTTATAATGAAATGGATCCGGCGAGTTAGCAATGAATGGACGAAGACTAGACGTTAGCGCATCTCTGCTTGTTTTGGTTCTGAGGAGGGATGTAGCCTCGCGCCAGATATTTTATTTGGTGAGGCTCGAACGAATAGCGCGGACGACCTTAAGTAAGCAAAGCGATAGGACTTACGACGCCAACTGTTGGCTGTGAAGAGTCGCTCAAGACAAAACTAGGGGGAATACAAAGCTTAGGTTTATGGTTATTTCTAACGCGCTGTGTTTCGCTCCCTATTATGGTTCATCGATAGTTCCGTCCAAGGTATCATCAGGGCTTCAAGTAACAAAGGGTATCACCCGATGAAAAAGTTACTATTCGCCTTGTTTTTTGTAGGATTCATCACGCGAACTGATGCCCATCATGCGCATGCCCCGTGGTTCGACCTCAACGAGACCATAGAAATCGAGGGCTACGTAAACGAATTCATTTTCAAGAATCCCCATGTAAACCTAATTGTTACGGTTGTTGGTGAGAATAATGTTGAGACGCAGTGGATGGCTACGGCGCCGGCGACGGCCCCGATGCGCCGCTGGGGCTGGACCGATAACATGATCCAGGAAGGGCAGTACTTGCGTCTGGTTGGTCGTCCGAGGCGAGATGGTGGGCCGATGATCCTGCTGGAGGGCCATGATTTCCGGGCAGAAATAGATACTGTCGTTGAAATTGATCCTGCAGACGATTCGGTCATTCGTGTGCTGGGAATCAGTCCGGTTGAAAGGCACGCTGCTCACGCCCTCGCTTTGACTAGCACAGAAACGGTTTTCGTCGTGGACCGTGCGGATGGCTCTGTGATTCAAAGGCGTGCCGCCGAATCCCTTGCTATGACACTCAGCGATGGCCGTCCGAATCTCGCTGGGACTTGGATGGGCGGTCCCTCAGGTAGTACAGGTAGAACCCCGCCGCCATGGAACGAGGCGGGAGCAGCTAACCAGGCAGCGCTTGATTCCGCCAGCGACCCAGCCTTCACCGAGTGCCAAGCACCGGGGCTCGTGCGTACGGTCATGAGCATCAACGCTGTTGAGATCGAGCAGCACGACGATCGTGTGGTTATTACGTTTGAAGGTGGTGGAGACGGGCGCGTCATCTATCTGGATGGACGGGGTGTCGAGACGAATGAGCATACTCGGCTAGGTCATCACGTAGCTCGTTACGAAAACGGAGCGCTAGTAATAGAGACGAGTCAGCTTGAGAGCAGGCTCTCGTTGATTACCGGTAACATGCTGAGCGATCAAGTCACAACGGTCGAGACCTATCGGCGATCTAATCACCCCGCCCGCGGCCCTTTACTCGAGATGAATATTGTTATCACTGATCCGGTGTATCTAGATCGCGCATGGGAGATGAATTGGCAGAAACCCTACGCGGCTGACGAATACGAGTTTACGGGAGTCGATTGTCGACTACCCTTTCAAGGCCAGCAGTTCAAATGAAGCAATTTACGCTAGCTAAAGAATCTATCAGATCTTTTCTATGAGTGGCTAGTAGATAAGTCGATGTGCGGAAATGTGGCTGTTTGGAAGTGATACTAGTTAAAGAGGTATTAGTTAAGTGTTTGTTCATGAGCTAGAGTCAAGCGCATTTAAGTTAGGATCGTTGGCATGAACACTGCAACCGTTTTAAATAGAAGTCGAGTTATAGGCTGGGCTGAGTTAGGGTTCTTGCCTGATAACGCTATACGTCTGGGTATACGCCGATTACTAAAACATCGGCTTACTGAAATTAGAGCGTCGGATTGCGAGGCGGTTGCTTCGGATAAGGACCGGTTTATTGAGATCATGGACGCGAGCCCAGTAGCGCTGCTACCACAGCTCGCTAATGAACAGCACTATGAGGTACCTACCGAATTTTTTAATCTCGTACTTGGCCACCGACGGAAATATAGCTGTAGTTTCTGGGATGAGGATTGTGTCTCGCTTGATAGGGCCGAGTCGATTGCGCTTAAGCGCACCGCAGAGAGAGCCCAATTACGTGACGGTCAGGCAGTTCTGGATCTCGGATGTGGTTGGGGGTCTTTCAGTCTATGGGCCGCGGAGCGATATCCGAACAGCATGTTTACAGCCGTTTCTAATTCACGCACACAATGTGCTGCGATTGTTGAGATGGCCGAGACTAAAGGTTTGAGCAATCTTAAAGTCTTAACTTGCGATATGAATGATTTTGAGCCGAAAGCTCGATTTGATCGAATTGTCTCTATAGAGATGTTCGAACATATACGAAATTATCGCGTAATGTTCGAGCGTGTATCGAGCTGGTTGAATCCCCATGGTTATTTCTTTATGCATATTTTCTGCCATCGTTCGGCAGTGTATGAGTTTATTGATAGTGGGCCCAGTGACTGGATGACTCGGCACTTCTTTTCTGGGGGTATTATGCCCAGTGACGATTTGCCTCTTTTTTTTCAGGAACATTTAAAACTTCGTAAACGTTGGCGCTGGAGTGGTAGCCATTACGAGAAGACCGCGAATGCATGGCTGGACAGGATGGATGCTCAGAAATCGGTCATCATGCCGATATTCATATCGACCTACGGGGCTAAGAGCGCTCAGCAATGGTGGATGCGTTGGCGAATGTTTTTCATGGCTTGTGCCGAGCTGTTTGGTTATGCCCACGGTCAGGAATGGTGGGTTAGCCACTACCTATTTGAATCAAATTCGTCGAGTGTTTATGTTGCTCCTCGTTAACATTCTCTTCTTTCAGCTCGGTTGGTTAGCCCGTGTTTTTGATGGGGGGCAGTCCGTTCCGTATTTAGCTTCAATATTAATCATTCTCTCATCCTGCCTGGGTAGTATGAGCGGCTTAGCCCCGAGTGAGACTGTCCGTGTTTAATGCTTACGGTTATTTACTAGCGTTAGCACTTATCACGGCATTTGGTGTAGGTTCCTGGGTTGTAAGTCTTAAGCTGCGCGATGTCAGTATCGTTGATAGTCTATGGTCGTTGATGTTTGTGTTAGCTGCGGTTACCTACCTTCTTACAGCCACCGAAGTGGGTCCGAGGGCCTCCCTTATATTAATACTGGTTTCGATATGGGCTATTAGATTGTCCGCTTATATAACATGGCGGAACTGGGGTGAGCGAGAGGATTATCGCTACCGACAGATACGAGAAAATAATCAACCAAATTTCGAGATTAAAAGCCTTTATATTGTTTTCGGGTTACAGGGGGTGCTTGCTTCTATCGTTTCCTTGCCATTGATGGCTGCGATCGTAGGGCAGACAGCAATTGGTTTGCTTGACGTTTTAGGTATTTTATTATGGGTTGTTGGTTTTTTGTTCGAGACTGTTGGTGACTACCAGCTTGCGCGGTTTCGTGCTGATTTGATGAACAAAGGGCGTGTCCTCGATAGAGGATTATGGCGTTACACTCGCCATCCGAATTATTTCGGCAATTTTTGTATCTGGTTAGGATTTTATTTCTTCGCACTGTCTGCGGGAGGATGGTGGTCGATAGTCTCACCGCTCTTGATGGTTTTTTTGTTAGTGAAGGTTTCTGGCGTAGTTATGCTTGAAAGTACTATTAAAGAACGCCGCCCAGAATATTCCGACTACATTTGTTCTACGAATGCATTCCTACCCGGCCCAAAGAAGGTACGAATAGCTAGATCACATAAGACAGGATTATGAACAAGATAATAAAACAGCTAAGTATTAGTGTTTCTGGTCTCAGCATCGGTCAGTATTTTTTAATGCTTCCTTCTATAGAAAGTTCGGTAATCTCGGGCGGTGGCCGACTGTCACACGCATCAAGCTAGTAGGATGAAGATTGCGATAGTCGGGTCCGGTATTGCCGGGAATGTTGCGGCTTATTGTTTACGTGACGATCACGATATCACTGTGTTTGAATCAAATGATTATGTTGGTGGTCACGTAAATACAGTGGGTGTGGTAGAAGACGATGCGCGGGTTATGATTGATACGGGTTTCATCGTATTTAATAACTGGACCTACCCGAAATTTACCGCGTTACTTGAAGAGTTGGGTGTAGCATCAAAGCCAAGCTCTATGAGTTTCAGTGTGCAGTGCGGGGGCAACGGCCTTGAATATAATGGCTCGACGCTAAACGGTCTGTTTGCTCAGCGTAAAAATATTTTTCGGGCATCTTTTTACCGGATGATTTGGGATATCCTGCGGTTCAATCGAGAAGCGCCACTCGCTTTTTCGGGCGACAATGATGCGTTACTTTTTGACTACCTTTTGGAGAATCAGTATTCATCTGTATTTATAGACTATTATTTAGTGCCAATGTGTGCAGCCATTTGGTCGTCTGATCCTAAAGCTATCGTTCAAGCGCCAGGACGTTTCATCGCGCGCTTCCTGGAAAACCATGGGTTGTTGAGCATCAATAACCGTCCGACATGGTATGTAGTTGATGGTGGGTCGCGAGAGTATGTGGATAAGCTTGTTACCGGACACCGCGACAGAATCCGGCTGTCGAGCCCAGTACAGTACATCAAGCGCTATTCGGATAGTGTTGATGTCAAAGTACGCGGTGCAGAATCCGAGAGTTTTGATTATGTGTTTATTGCCTGCCATAGTGACGAAGCCTTGGCGCTACTGCAGGATCCAAGCGCGGCCGAGCGAGAGGTGATCGGAGCTATCCATTATCAGGTTAACGAAGCTGTTTTGCATACGGATGAGTCGGTGCTACCGAAGCGTCGTCTGGCTTGGGCGGCGTGGAACTGTCATATCGGCGAACAGCATCTTGGCGCGCTTTCTGTGACATATAATATGAACATACTACAAGGGCTTAAATCGCCCCGTACTTATTGCGTAACGTTGAACGGTAGTGACCGGATACGTGCCGACAAAGTCATCATGCGTACTACCTATAAACACCCACTATTCACGCGCGATAGTGTAGCAGCTCAGAACCGTTATTCTGATCTAAACGGAACGAACCGAACCTTCTACTGTGGCGCGTACTGGGGAAATGGATTTCATGAAGATGGGGTAGTGAGTTCTCAAACTGCTGTTAAGCAATTCGAGGGGCACATACAGAATGAATAGCTGTATTTTCGAAGGGCGGCTTAAGCATTGTCGTTACACTCCGGTTCATCATCAGTTCGAATATCGACTGTTTATGATGTACCTTGATCTGTCTGAACTCGAGGAGGTATTTCATGGGCGCTGGCTATGGTCGGTCAATCGGCCTGCATTGGCTCGGTTCCGCCGTGGTGATCATGTTGGCGATCCAGACAGGTCGCTCGAAAGCTGCGTCCGAGACTTAGTCGAGGAACGAACTGGTCGCCGTCCGTTCGGCCCTATACGGATGCTGACTCAACTCAGTTATCTCGGTTATGGTTTTAGCCCGGTATCTTTTTATTATTGTTTCGATACGGCGGGTAAGGTCGTAGAATCGATCGTCACCGAGGTTAACAATACCCCTTGGGGAGAGCAGTATTGCTACGTATTGTCAGCCGCATCAAAGTCGGTTACCGGTAAATCTAGATGTTTTAAATTAAGCAAAGAATTTCACGTATCACCGTTCATGGATATGGCGGTCGATTACGAATGGAAATTCACGGATCCGTCAAATCGTGTATACGTTTGCATGGAGAACTATAAGGATGGAGACAAGTTTTTCCAGGCGCGTATGTCACTCGAACGATCCGAAATTAGCACGTATGCGCTTGCACGCTTGCTCTCAGTCTATCCTCTGATCACGATGCGTATCGTGATTGGGATTTATTGGCAGGCGCTGAGGCTATGGCTAAAACGTTGCCTAGTTTACGACCATCCTAAAAATATGGAAGCTAAAAAATCATGAGTTCAGTTGTGATCAACTCAAAGAAATTACCAGCGGGACCTGGAAGATCTTCGTTTTTCAGGTCACTAATGCGTTGGCTGGTGCATAACCATCTGAGAGGCCTTCGCTCAGGTCGTCTCGTGATTGTTGAAGGTGAGCGACGCTGGGAATTTGGAGAGATTACGGATAATGCC
>Ga0310344_10003157_pt1 | contig 12311 bp, 18 predicted proteins | sample HC15DNA20200_MG_FD_203801 | JGI IMG/M metagenome (GOLD analysis project Ga0310344, IMG submission 203801) | Marine microbial communities from station ALOHA, North Pacific Subtropical Gyre - HC15-DNA-20-200_MG | ecosystem: Environmental > Aquatic > Marine > Oceanic | place: Pacific Ocean: North... | reverse complement strand
ACTAAATATGAAGTGGGCGAACACTACGGCTGGCATGCAGATGGCTGGCAGACTCCGTATAATAGACCCCATAATTTAAAGGAGCATGGAAAAATTAGAAAGCTTTCCGTAACCTGTCAATTAACAGATCCCTCAGAATATAAAGGGGGAGAATTAGAGTTTAAAGTTTTATTAGATTCAACTGGTCAAACTAGAACTTATACTTGCAAGGAAGCTCTACCTAAAGGCTCTATTATTGTTTTCCCCTCTTACACCGTTCATAAAGTAAAACCCGTTACAGCAGGCACACGATATTCATTAGTTCTGTGGAATTTAGGATGGCCATTTAAATGAAGCCCAAAATTATAGATAATTTTTTAGGTGAAGATTTGAATCATTTTTTAAAGGATATGTTTTTGTATAAGGTTGCCCATTGGTGGGGACATTATTCATCAGAAAAAGATAAGAAGGATGAAGTGTTTATGTATAAACACGAGTTAAATCTACAGGACCCCTTTATAAAATTTATATTTTTAAAAATCTGTAAGGCTGTCTTACTCAGTTTAAAACCTTTAAGGGCTGTTGTTAATATACAACATCCTGGAATGGAGGGAAATTTTCATGCAGACTATGGTAGCTTCACCTGTGTCTATATGGTGAGCGATACTTTAAAACCTAACGATGGCTCGTTATATCTCAATAAACAAATAATTAATTTTAAACAAGATCGCTTGGTAGTTTTTGATGCCAAGACCCCCCATAAAGGAAAAGCCCCTTTAAAAGGGGTGAGAGTAACTCTAGCATTTCAATGTGAGGGTATTAATGTCTAATATAGAAATTACAGGATTATTTCCTACCCCCGTGTACTCCACGTTTTATGATAAAGAATTTACTAAAAAAGAAATAGCTGAAATAGAAAAAATAAAAAAAGAAAGTATTAAAGAAGTCCCTGATGATATCTTTAATTTAAAAGGAGACAAGGATTATATTTTAAAAAGACCTGTCTTTAAAAACCTTAAAAAATTTATTGAGTTACATTTACAAAATTATTTAAAAGAAATTGTTTCTGCAAAAGATGTGGAAATTTATATTACTCAGTCTTGGTTTACTGTGACTAGACACGGAATGTCCCACCGAATTCATAAACATGCTAATAGTTATTTATCCGGAACCTTTTATATGTATGACGTTAAACCCGAAGACAAGGTTATCTTCCACAAAAAACATTATGATTTAAATGATATTCTTTTACCTGAACGAACAAGTTTTAATTTGTATAATTCTGAAACATGGTTTTTGCCGGCAGCCCCTGGTAAACTCATGCTGTTTCCTTCAGATATATCTCATCATGTAAGCCCAATGGAGGGAACGCATGTGAGAACCAGTTTAGCTTTTAACACTTTTCTAAGAGGACGACTTGGCTATCAAACAGCATTAAGCCAACTTTATTTAAAATAATATGCCACTTCATTTTGATATATTCCCCCTATTTCCGCAGACCTTATCTATTTCTCATCTTAATACGGTAAATAGTAAGCATGTTTTAAAAATTTTAAAGAAACTTCCATGGCAAAAAACAGATTTTTCTGAGTACTATGATGTACTGGGAGGAAACTATGTAACGACCAATTATCATATTCTAAAAAATTTTCCAGGATTAGAAGATATTTTCATAGAACATATCGACCTGCATATTAAAAGAATTTTAAAATATAGAACTAGTTTTAAAATATGTTCTTCATGGGGAACCATGACTGAGCCTAATGGATTTTCTAGGCTTCATTACCACACTAACTCATGGTTAAGTGCTATTTATTATCCTGAAGGAGACCCCAATTTTAAAGTTAGCTTTGCTGATTATAAAACGGAATGGTTTAAAGATGAACCTATTGAATATAACACGTTTAATGAAGCTGCAAAAAATTTTACAGTCACCCAAAATATGTTGATATTATTCCCTAGTTCTTTAAGGCATCAGATATTGCCCAACAAATCTAAAAAAAACAGATACTCTATTGCTTTTAACATTATGCCTAACGGAGAGTTTAATTATCCTTCCGACAGTCAACTCAACCTTACAATTAATACATGAAAAATACTTTTGAAAAAAACGGATACCAGATTATAAGAAAGGCCATTGATCCACAGCTTGCTACTTTTGTGCATGATTATTTTTTAGTAAAAAAACAAGTAGCTGATACTTTTTTTAAAACCCGATTTATTTCTCCCTTTACCATCGAACATGGAACTATGGGAGATGGTCAATGCCCCGATTCATATTCTCACTATGCTGACATAGCCATGGAAATATTATTAATATGGTTAAAACCTTTAATGGAAAAAGAAGTTAAAATGAAACTCTATCCCACGTACTCTTACGCAAGGATATATGACAAAGGGGCAATTTTAAAAAGACATATAGATCGTTTTAGTTGTGAAATATCCACCACTTTAAATCTGGGTGGTAAAATCTGGCCTATCTATTTAGAAAATAAAAAAGGTAAAAAGATTAAAGTCATACTAAATCAAGGAGACATGTTAATTTATAAAGGTCAAAGTCTGGCTCATTGGAGAGAACCTTTAGAAGAAGGTTATTGTGTTCAAGTGTTCTTACACTACAATAAACAATCAGGGAAGAAAGCGAAAAAAAATTATTTAGATGGAAGACCTCATCTAGGTCTACCTACTGCATTTAAAAATACAGATTGGATTAATCCCCATATGTTTAAAAATTTTAAAAATGAATCTTAGAGAACCAAATTTAACTAATACTTTTTTAGAATACTTTTTAAAAACGCCTCTAAAAGAAAAAACCTTAGTGGAAATAGGATCGGGTCCTTCTCATTTATTTTGGAAGAAATATTTTAAAAGAGTTATTTCTTACGAAGATGATAAAAATTATTTAACTAAAGATATGATACCTTTTACTAAAGATTATGCAGAAGATAATCAGTTTAAATACAATTTAAATCTAGCTGACTATATAATAATTGATAATGAACCTAATAGAATAACTAGATATGAATTTGCATGTTTTACATGTAAATATGTAAATCATCAGGCCTCTATTATACTAGATAATAGTAACTGGCATATGAAGGCCTTTGATTTTTTAAAAACCTTTTATTTTAATAAAGATTTTCCAGGCGTAGATAAATACAATAGCTATACTGTTACTTCTTTATTTGATATAAGGAAAAATAAGAAATATATTTTTGAAACAGGTATAGATTAAAAAGGAGATAATATGACATTTAACACACAGTGGACAATCTTTCAGTATCAAGAGCGTATAAAGGAACTACAGGAAGACTTGATTATGGAGACGATGGTAAAGAAGTCTGAAATTGAGCGTACTAAAGGTTTACTGGATCAGATTGAAACACAAAACGTTCATACTGGTACTCTAGTTAAAATAAATGAGGAGTATGCAAAACTTATAGGTAAGTTAAGATCCAGAATAAAAGAACTTGATGGGAATTTATAGGACAAAGTGCACGCAACGGTAAAAAAAATTTAGGTTTATATGCAAGCTAGGTTTCATTATTGGGGACCCTTATTAGTTTCATTCAAGGTAAATGAAAAGGAACTGAATCAAATAAAAAAACTATGTAGTAAGAAAGGAAAGCCCTATAACAGAAACTTAGTAGGAGTTATCAAAGACGAACATGAGATTGATGCTCTTAAGTATGATAAAATTTTAAAACCATACACTTTAGGATATCAAAAAACCTTTGCTCACTTTAGGGGATTTGAACTAAAAGGAACGATCCAATGTTCTACTGCTTGGGTTAATTATATGAAAGCTACAGAGTATAATCCTCCGCATACCCATGGTAATTGTGAAATGTCTTCTGTGTTATTTGTTACTATTCCTCCAAAATTAAAAAAAGAAAATGAAGAATGGAAAAAACACAATACTCATTACTCTGGTCCAGGAACAATCTCATTTTTTTATGGAACCCCTAATTTTTATAACATAGAATGCCAAGAATTTTTCCCAGAAGAAGGAATGCTTTATCTTTTTCCAAAAGATTTAAAACATTTTGTTTCGCCGTTTTTTAGTAAATGTGAAAGAGTTTCAGTAGCCGCTAATTTTATAACGGTTTAGACGCCGTCGTCTATGATATCCCAGGCTTGAGTTCCTTCATTCCAAGTATATCTATCAGAATAACTATTATCTTCACTAGCATAAACTTGCGTGTATGTAACTGGCTTCGGTGTGGGTGCTTGCCAATCATCATTCCCATCTAGTGTCCAAGATGCATAAGGTTGGGGTTTTAAAAATTTATTTTTAGCAGCATCAAAGATATCCCCAATAGCTGCATAGGCTTTTCTGAAAGCCCCTGTTTTAGAAGTTTGAACCCATTTAACACCTAGTTCTGATAAACCAACTGTTTTTTGAAAACGAGTAGCCGCTACTTCTGATTGATCTCCACCATAAGCATCAATCTCGTCTTGAGCTGCAACAACAACTCTTAATACTCTATTATTTGAATCTATTTCTGCAAAGTGTGCCATACATGTTTCCTACCCAACAGTTACTGTTCCTGACACTGTAAAGGTTGCGTACTGTTCTCCACCTGGAGTTGTTTGTAAAGTGTTTGTTCCTGGAGCCACAGAAAATACTGCACCAGATGGTGCTCTTAAAATAACAACACCGTCTCCTCCATCTTTTGCAGCGTAAGTTCCCGTATCGGATCCTCCGCCACCACCGCCTCCTCCGAGGCCATCAGTGCCTTGTGTAGCAACTTGGGAACCATTTTTAGCTCCGTCTCCACCACCACCAGCTCCGCCAGTACCTCGCGTAGATCCAGTGTGGTAAGAAGCTCCTCCACCGCCTCCAGCGTATTGAACAGATGCTCCTGTTATAGTTGAAGCTGACCCAGCTCCTCCGGGTCCTCCAATTGGATATATAGGTGGGGATGGTTGTGCATCAGAACCAACAGCATTAGCGCCGCCGCCTCCTCCGCCTCCCCAGTTACCATGTTGAGGTGTGTTATAAGTTTGTCCAGCTCCACCAGTATTCCCTTGTGGGGGTGAAACTGGAGGTGTATTTCCAGCTCCGCCTGGTTGAGTGTAAGAACCTTGGCCCGGATAATAATCTCCTCCGCCGCCACCAGATCCTCCTGATCCCGCAGCACCAGAACCAGCGCCGTGTCCGGCTCCACCACCAGCGGATGTTATTGTTGAAAATACTGAATCTTGTCCGGCAGTTCCATCTCCAGGAACCCCAGCTGCTCCACCTGCACCAATTGTAATAGGGTAAGATCCTGGTTCTAATTCGATTGTTGTTCCGCCAGGAAAAGAAGTTCTAAGTCCACCAGCTCCGCCGCCGCCGCCAGCTGTGCTAGAACCTCCGCCGCCGCCACCTGCGATATTTAAATAATCGAAAATTACGGGGGCACTTCCGCCACCTGATCCGAAGCCTAAAACTCTATAACCAAAAGACATATTTCTTTCCTCCTATTAAGTTTATGCGTCGTTAGCAGCGTCTGTAGTATAAAATAATTTAATTCCCATTAATCGTGCATCACCAGTAAAGGTATCGCTGCCGTCGGCTGCATCTCTGTATAATTGAAAAAATGTTAAATCGTCATCAGCTGGTGTTCCTGCAATTGTCATTGCGGAACTTACTGAAGAAACAAGTACGTCTTCAACGGCACCGCCTCCAGCATCTGTAACTTCTTGAGCCGTTCCAAAAACAACATCGGCTGTGTCATCGTTAGAAACACTCACTCCTTGTAATCCCATAATACAGTTCCCTGTATTCGTATTACTTGGAGCCCAGAAATATTGGAAAGTTACTGTTCCTAAATTCCATGATTTAGGCATTGCAATAGCAAACTGTGCGTATTCCGCTGTACTTGCATCATAGTCTAAAACTTTTAAATCGGGTCTTGTTGCTGTTGTTTCAACTTGTTGAGCATCAGCACCATTTGTTGTAGAGCCATACATCGCAGAAGCAGGAACCCAAATAGTTTCTGTGCCTGCAATTTTAACGGCTGCTGTTCCTGATTTAAGAACACCTGTTCCTAATGGATTAATATTAATATCTACATTAGAATCTGAAGATGAGGTCGCAGAAACTGTTGGACCATTTCCAGTTGCTGCATTTGCAAGAGTCAGTTCATTGATTGCTGATCCAGTAGCAGTTAATTTTAATAATTCATTAGAGTTTGTATCTAAAATAGATGTACCAATAATTGGTGAAGTTAAAGTTTTGTTTGTTAAAGTCTGTGTGCCATCAAGAGTAACGGTTCCCATTCCAACATCAACGATGTTAGGATTAGTTCCATCATCACCTGCAGCATAAATAATTTTAGTTCCTTTGTCTGTAGCTGACCAAGTAACACTAGAGCCTGATCCAGAAACATATTTAAATTGAACTGTATATGCACCTGATGAGCCATTTGTTATAATATAAAAAGTTTGAACGTCTAAAGGAATAGTTACTACAGTGTTTTCACCAATTGTTCCTGTGAATTTTATAATTCTGTGTGCAAGTGTAGCTCCTGTTGATCCATCACTTACGGATAATGTAGTAGGAGTTGAGGCTATAGATTGCTCTACATAGCCACCAGAAATTTGTTCAATGATTTCCCAGTTAGTATTAGTAAGTGTACCCCATGTTCCGGCTTTTTCGCCAGTTGTCATTAATTGAACGCCAAGAGGTGTATAATTCGATGCCATAATTTAATCTCCTAATTTAAGCGCTGTGCTCTACGTATGTATAAGAAGTATTGCCTGTAATGTCAATATCTTTATACCCAAGTGGTGCTACGCCAGTTGATCCCAAATTAACATTAAATGCTAGACCCGTCAAGCCTACAACATCAGCCGGTGAAATTGCTCCTACACTAGAACTTATAGCACTAAGTGTAGATAATCCTACGGCCATATCGGCAACAACTAGATCTGTATCTAAAGTACTTGTAATACCTAACCCGGTTAGATTTATTAATTCAGTAGGAGTAAAGTCCATACCTGCAGAATTTAAAGCGCTTGTGATAGAAAGCCCACTTATCTCATAAGTCATCGTGTGAGCAACGCCGCTAGAATTTAAAGCAGAGGTAATATTAAGGCTTGCTAATCCTTGACTATGATCGGCTCCATTGTTGATAGCTGGAGTTCCTAGACCAGCACTAATTGCACTTGGGCCAGTGATACCGAAAATAAAATCATAGTTTAATGTTAATGAATCATTAAGAGTTGATGTAATTTCTAGACCTGTAGGAGATGCAATAGTTAATTGAGTAGTTGTGAAACTAAATGTTCCACCCCATCCAATTTGTTCATCCCAAGGAGCTTCTCCCCATGCTCCAGGACCTTGCGCACTAGAAATTTCAAATGAATCAGTTAGTACAACTGTTGTAGTATTTTGGCCCCAGTTACCATAACCCCATTCATCTCTACCCCAACCTTCTTCTGATTGAGCATAAGGGAAAGTTCCTAAAGCTGTGGTAAGCGCAAAACCGGTTAAAGCAATAACAGGGTCATAACTATCGCCCCAAGGTTCACTTCCCCAATCATCTCTTCCCCATCCTTGTTCAGAAAAAGCTGGAAAGTCGGTGTTAAGGGCACTGACTATCGATAGACCACTTGGGTATACAGTATAATTATTCTGTTCGCCCCAGTTCCCTTGTCCCCAGGTTGTTCCCGATTCTCCCCAAGAGTTAGCCATAAGGATTTACCTCCTTACGATAATCTTAGGATAGCTGAGCTAGAGTCGTTAGTTGGAAATTGTATTGTGAAAGTTCCAGATGAAACTGTTTTATCCCCACCAAAATCAACAGCGCATACTGCCGCGTTTGTTGTCAATCCAGTAATTGTAGATGAATTATATATTAAGCATCCACGAGCTGTGAAAGAAGCTGATGTCCAAGATGTGTCAGAAAAATCTGTGTAAGAAGTTGTCGTACTTGTGCCAACCCCTGTGTTCGTCAGAGTATTTCCACCAGCAGTGTATCCAGTTCCGGAGACTTCATTAGAAGCGCTGTAAGCGGTTGTCGTAGTACCTAAAGTCGCGCTGCTAGTATATAATGCAATTTTAAAAACACTTCCAGCTGGAGTTGCTCCAGATGTATCAAAACTATGTAAGCCTTTTAACATTTCGGCTTTAAAACTATTTGTTATTGCTGATGTTATAGCCATAATATTTTTCTCCTAATTTACGGTGACGGAGATTGGATCGGAATTCTTACAGTACCATCTGTATAATCGTCTCGTCTTCGTCTACCAATTTGCACTCCTGCAAACTTCTGTACCTCTTGTTTATACTTTCCTTCGTATAATGTCAACATATCCATTGGACCTTTTAAATATCCAAAGGCCTCTACTAAACAGGCATATAATAAGCCTTGTGGAAAATACTGACTTATATAAGTTGTAGCTGTAGTAGTTAGACTCTTAGGTACCATATCATAATATATTCGAAATCTGTAGTTAGCATCTGGCGTCGGGGCTATATAAAGGCCTCCTGAAGTAGTGTCTGAAGTGCCAGTAGCACCCCCAAACATCGCATAATACTTAGGTAATCCTGTAACATCTTGGCCAGTCGAACCTCCTGAAGGACCTGTTAAACGATTAACATACTCGCTTAAATAAGTTTGATCCTTTTTAATTAACCATTCTCCCGGTCCTGTTGTAACTGAGGTACTTTCAAAAACTTCTACCCCACGTACAAATACGGTTCCAGTATTTCCTTTAGTTCCTAATCCTGAAACATTTATTGTATTGTCATCAACCGCTAAATTTCCTTCACTAACATATCTATATGCATCGATAGGAACATCATAAAAAATTCTAAATTCTGCATTTTGAATAAACTCATCTATAATAGTTGTAGTTAAAATATTATCATCAGTTTCAGTGTAATTTTTAATTGCTGTTTTTAAAGTTGTGTATGTAAAGCCTGCCATTATCCTCTTCTTTGATTAACTGGTCCTACGACACAATTAATCCCGCCTCCTGTTTCTGTTGTACTGGCTGCTGATGGTAAAGTCAACGTAAAGCTATTATACTGTGTTACTGTTGAAGGTTCCCCTGCTTGTTTAACAGTTGTAGAAACTCTTGAAACAATTTTATGAGATCCAAAAACTTTAGCTCCACTATTATGGGAACGTGCTGTAGTGCTTATAGGAGTTTCGGCTCTGTAAGGCGCCGCAGTTCCTCGTGTGCATCCTGTTAAATCATTACTGGACTTCCCGGTATATTGAATTGTTTCATTAGCCAACTTACCAATTAATAAAGGATCGCTGGTATCATCGGAAGTTAAAACTTTTCTAATAACAATGTAGCCGCTCGTTGGAAAATTAGAAGCATCCGTTAAAGTGATAGTAGTTGCAGTGGAAGTAATATTTCCATTTAAAGTAGTATTCAATTCTAAAGCTGCAATTGAAACTCCTCCTACTGCTTCATCAACAGAAGTAAATCTAACTTGATCATTGACTTCAAGTCCACCAAATGGAAATGAAAAAGTTAGTGTAGTATTAGCAGCCGTTGAAAAAGGATTATTGGGTAAAAAATCTTCAGTTGGAAATTCCGTTCTAGCTGGTCTTGCATGTTGTAAAGCCTGAGGATCCGCACTTGTTGGTTTAGGGCTTAATTGAGGAGACTTAGGTTCAAACTCCGTATAATGAACCCATGCACCATTCCACTCTCTAACCATTTCTTGATAAGGAAAAGCTAAACCTGATCTATCGGAGATCATCAATGCAAATCTACCTTGAGAAAATGTAGTCATAATTAAGCGTTAGGATAGTATACCTTAGGCGCAATATATGTACTTGTAATATCAGCGTCCTCTTTTACGGCTCTAGCCAATTCGTCCTCATATAATAATTTTAATTCCTGTGTTCTTTGAGGAGCATTTTTTTGTGATAAATAATAAGCTAATCCTGCACACATACATGGAACAAATCTATAAGGAACATCGCTTGCATTTGTGTAAGCTCCTACATCTTGAATTCTTTTAACATAATAATAATTTATTTTATTACCATCTTCTGCTGCACCAGGAGTTAAGTATAAAGTTATTGTAACTTTATCGATAAATCTTTCTACAAAATATTGAGTAGGAATTCCTTTAGCTGTTTTATTAGAAAATCCTTGATATTGAGACCTGCTTATTGCAGTCATCGGCGTAGTAACATTACTAGAAGTAACTTTGTAATTAGCTTCTAAAACATTATCCACACCATACACCGCGGTAGCATCAGAAGTTCCATCTCCTGTTGATCTATACATTGTATAGACAGCTTGACCATCCACTAAAGTAATATCGTTGTTTGCAATTTCCCAATAGTGAAGACCTCTGTTTCCCCATTCAGAAAATAATATATTTAAAGATCGTTTAGCGGTTCTTAATTGATAACCACTAACGTTTTGAAGACCAATACGTTCGTAAGCTTCTTCTACAATTTCTTCAATTGGAAGAGTCTTGTCAAAAGTATAAGACTGAGAAGTAGTGTTAGCCATCTACCCTTACCCATAGTAAACAGTAACATGTGTGGTTACAACATTTGTAACTTTAAGGCTTGTTCCACATTTAATTCCTGTTCCTGGTAACATAATAGAACCAGCCACAGATTTACTATCTCCTGCATCTGAATCATTTGTTCTTGGAACATCGACTACCCATACACTACTAGAATCATCAAGAACTGTAATTGTTCCTGCTGCTACGTTATAGGGTTGAACCCAAGACAGTCCTAATATTCTTGCCGGACCATTAAAAACAGTATGTGTATCCGCTGTAGTAATATTACTTGTTTTAATATCCACTGGATATGTACTCATAATTTTCTCCTATTTATGCGAGCTCCCGAAGGAGCTCACAAATTTTATTTATTACGCACTAAAAAGAAAAGTACCTGTAACTGCTAATGGATCTTTTGCAAGATCAGAAGCAATGTTCCAAATACCGTCTTCAAAGCATGTAAAATATATATAACAACCACTTGTTAATATATTAGTGGTAGCGTTCGCGGGTGTGAAAGTCATTTTCGTTTCATCCGCGATAGAAGTATCAAGAGTTACTTCACTACTTGCAGTGGTTTCAATTTTTGAACCAGTTCTGAAAACATCACTACCTGCACAATCAAAGCTAAGCGCAGCCACTGATGCGTGAGCTGTGTCGTTTGATTGAAGATGCACTACTATAGTTCCTGAAGTTGCTGCTGGTAATGTTACCGCTTGAGCAGCTGCTCCTGTGTAGTCGTTAATCGTAATTACATTAGCTGCGTAAGTTAATGTACTTGACGTTGCCACCGCAGTAGCAGTTAAACTTGTAAGGTCTGGTTTCATTCCTACAAACCTTTTAGTTATAACTCCTGTGCTAGCAGCTTTATTGATCTGTTGAAATCCATTTTCGGATCGCACCGGACCATTAAACGATGTATTTGCCATGATTATAATCCTCCTAGTTTATAGATCTAGTCTCTAGGCCGTCGACTATACTCGTCTAGATCTAATTTAATAATTGTATAGTAATATTTTTATAGCGCACTTTTGAATAGAGCGCAAGAGATTACGTTGTTTGGAAGAGTTTTCCGAATGTAGCGTTTTATTTAAGTGGCTACTGACACTTCAGGCCTTGAGTCGATGATCTTATTTCTAAGATCTTCTAATCGAGCTTCTTCTATCTTGATCTGAGTAATGACCTCTTTAATTGCATGATCAATTCTCGTCATTGTGAGAGTATATCTACCCTCTTTAAGATGCTCCTGCTCCCAGTCTAACTCCAAGGACTTCTTTTGTTTGTATAGGTCCTCGATCATTTATAACCTCCTCATAGGTTATCCATTTACGATCTTTCCTCGTAAATCCATCAGATTCGAACTTTACCTCATTTTTTCCTATCTTGTCAAGGATAGAATTCTCAATATCTTGAGGGGTGTCTTTACACTGGACTGTGAAGTCAGCGTAATAGCCACAATATCGAATTTGAATTCTGAAGTTTTTCATAGGTCTAATTTCTTACTTTATAAACGAAATGAGGCGACTTTGAGGCCGCCTCATCTCTAATTTGTTGCTTAGGTATTACGCACCTTCAACACCGAAGATACCTCTAGGGTCTGATACGCCAAAAACGTATCTTTCTCTAGCTTTGTATCTAACGTTGCCAGTATCGAAATCTCCTTCCATCTTAGTTGTAAGTGGGGATCTTTCGAAATGCTTCATACCATTAGGCACATCTGTAATAATGTACCAAGAGTCAGAATCAGTTAGGTAGTTGTTCACTCTGTATCCTTGAGGAATCATACCCATTGATTTAACTGCGTTGATATCATTATCAGCCGTTGCAGTTCTACCTTCAGATTTCATTAATC
>Ga0310344_10003156_pt1 | contig 12312 bp, 18 predicted proteins | sample HC15DNA20200_MG_FD_203801 | JGI IMG/M metagenome (GOLD analysis project Ga0310344, IMG submission 203801) | Marine microbial communities from station ALOHA, North Pacific Subtropical Gyre - HC15-DNA-20-200_MG | ecosystem: Environmental > Aquatic > Marine > Oceanic | place: Pacific Ocean: North... | reverse complement strand
TATATTCTTGAAGCTTTTGATTCTTTTCTTCAAGTGTTAGAGGAAGATATTCCTGGAACATCTGTTTCATCTCTGTCTTTTTTTGTGTCTTTTCATCATCAGACATTGTATCCCACTGCATCTTCATCTGCATAAAGTGAATAATCATAGCAGCTCTGTCTTGTATTGATAATGATTTGTATGCCTCACCCATCTCCTTGAACTGGCGCTTCTTTTCTGCTATCTGCTCATCAGTCATTCCTTTGTAGTAGTCTTTCATTTTTTCATTGTATTTCTCATTTGAAGCCTTCTTGTTACTGTAATCCTTTTTTATCATATCAGAGACATAGAGTGCCTCGCCGTTTCCTGCGTCAACTAGGATTTTGTAAAATGCACGATCATCAGTAATCACCATTACTTTGTGAACCAGAAAGCCGTTTACATCTGCAAGCTTTGCATATACCGCCTTTCCGTCCGAGACAGAATTCTCACCAACTGCCATTGCAACAGATAGAGCAATTGTATTTTTTTGCTCAAAGTCATCTCCAGGTGAAACTGGAATAGTTCCCTGGATTTGTGGGTAGTTGAACTTGTCCCATTCTGCAAAGGCTGGGACAGTTAGAATTGATATTGAAAATACGCCAATTACTAAAATTGCCGCAATTGTGATTTTGGCTGACCGTTTCATAGTTTATCGATTTTTGTATTTCTATAAAAAACAATCCTATGACTTGTTCATAGTGCTAAAATTAGCTAAATCGTACCTGAAATATCATTTAAGGAAATATGACTAGTCGCAATACCAAAAATATGACAGACATAACGCCTATTCCAACAGCCCAGCTGATGTTTCTTTTGTTATAATTAAGCCAGTCCTTTTTGTCCATGGATGACATGTAGCACTTTGCGGTATTGAAAAGTGTGACTAGGATTCTTTACGTTTTTTCCTACCAATCATGAAGATAATCCAGCCGCCGGCAAGAAAGGCAACACATAGGACAGCAACTATCTCATTCATGATATTACAACCAAGTCATAAAGTCTGGCTGGATACCATTTTCTCACTTGTATGTGTACTGTCTTGTGCCCACTGCTCGTAATAGATAACATCATCTAGTTCGAGTCTAGGAAGCCAGCCATTTCTTTCAAGATCTGGTTTTGATTCAAATTTAGTTACGTGACCTAGGCAAAGGTATGCAACCGGCACAACATGGTCAGGAATGTGCAACGTATCCATCAATGTCTCATTAGATAGGATGCTGACCCAACCTACACCAATTCCCTCTGTTCTTGCAGCAAGCCACATGTTCTGTACAGCACAGCAAACACTGAAAATTCCGGTTGCGGGTATGCTGGTACGACCAATTACAAAAGAGCCAGTTTTTGTGGGATCATATGTTACGCATATATTGATTGCAGATTCTAAAATTCCTTCCAGTTTGTAAGACAGATATTTTGAGCGCTTTGGTTCTTCAACTAGCTTGGAACTCCTAGATTTTTCCTTTTCAAATGATTCCTTGATTTTTTTTCGTGTCTCAATATTTTTGATCAGAATAAAGTTCCATGGCTGAGAAAAACCAACAGAAGGTGCATGGTGAGCAGCTTCCAGAATTCGCGTTAAAACCAGTTCATCTATTGGCTCAGACGTAAAATTGGATCTCACATCCCTTCTGGAATAGATAGCCTTGTAGAAACTCTCTTTCTCCTTTTCTGAAAACTCGTTCATGACTTGTCTAATAATTCATGAAGTGGTAGTTATTTTTAATTTCTTTTATGACTTTGAAAACATTCACTACAATAGACTGGCTTGTCTCCTTTTGGCTCAAATGGAACTTCACATTCCTTACCACAGTCTCCACAAGTTGCCTTGTGCATCTCTCGTGGTCTTCGGTTAAATCCACCTCTTCCGCCAGAGCCACCTCTGCCGCCAAATCTTCCGCCACCTCTGCCACCTGAGCCTCCTCGGCCAAATCCTCCACCTCGGTTCTGCGGTTTGTGTTTTTGGAAACAATCACCACAGTATACTGGTTTGTCCTGTCTTGGCTCGAATGGAACTTGGCATTGTTTACCACAATCTCCACAAGTAGCATCGTGCATTTCTCGGTCTCCTCTATATGACATATTACTAATTTCTAGTTTTAAGACCGTTAATTATACTTAGAGGAACAAAATAGAGTAATCATGCGAAAACCACTATCAAATTTTGATCTAAAAAAGATCCTAGAGACTACAAATGAGCGTGATTTGTTCATAGTAGGTCATATCTACATTGAAAATACAATAGACGGAATATTAGAAAAAAGGTTCAATATTCCTTCAAAGATGCTTGATGATACACGATTTTTCACATCTCTGAAAATTGACATATTGGCAGAATCTGGTCTGATCAAGGGAAATGTCAAAAAAAATGTCGGATTGATAAATAGCATTAGAACCAGGTATGCGCATAGGCTTGAACCAAATGAACAAAGGATTGGAAATTGGATCAGAGAGTTAGATTATCTTGGCACTGCACCAAAACTAGGTATAAACAAAAAATTTGAAAAATACAGACTCTGTGTAATAAAGACATACTCAGCCTTGGACAAGATAAAAAATAGATGAGAAATAATGACTGACGAATCTGAAGGAATTGAAGAAGTAAGGCAGTATATTGACGCAACAATTGCTGAGATTGACACTCATACCGAGAACATGGAAAAAATATTCAAGATGGACAAGTGGAGCAATGACAGAGAACTGTATCAAATTATCATTAACTCGTACGAGCGCCACAGAAATACACTAAAGCGTATTCAGAAAATGATCGAAGGTGGCAAAGTGGAGAGTGGTCTCTATACACTTAGCGCCAAGTCAGAGATAGACATGATCAAAGAAAGGCTTGAAAAACTAGAAAATGCCAAATAATAAAACACAGCAAATGTGGAGTATCATATGTGGTATCTTTGGGCTATGATTGGTGTCGCTGGACTTTGTTTAGGCATTCCATTATTCCTTGTTTATTGGACTGATAAGAAAAAGAAAAGGGCATTTGAGAAAAAAAATAAAAGTTCAGATGACATGACTGATTTGGATCATTATTGAGATTAATTCATAAACTTGATGATATAAACAAAAGACATGTCTGATTCAACTACCTCTGAACTTTTGCAAAAATGGGTTACTGCAATTAAAAGTGGTGACCCGAAACAAGTTACCAATCTTTATCATGGTGATGGTATTCTGTTAGGAACTTTTTCCAATAAGAAGAGGGTTGGACATGAGCTAATACTTGAATATTTTGAAAACTTGTTGAAATCTCCTGTCGATGTTGAAATTGTATCAGAACACCCTCATGTTTTAGAGTTGGCTGCGGTAAATTCAGGTCTTTACAACTTTATAACAAATGGTAAGACAATCAACGCAAGGTTCTCGTTTGTCTATCATAAAGACAATGCCGAGTGGAAAATTGTCTCGCATCATTCTTCAGTAATGCCTGAAGCTGATTAGATTATACTTAAAGGAATAAAATATCTCATTCTATTATGGGATTATTTGGGAAATCTAAAGAAGAAAAAATCGCCGAATTTAAAGAAAAACAATCTATGCTGAATGGCAAAGAGCTTAAAAAACTTCTAAAGCTCTTTAAGGAAAATCGAGACGAAATAGAAAAGCGTACAGGCAAGAGACCAGACATAGACGATACGACAAAACTGTTCATGCAAAAAATTCTAAACGTCTGGTTATCTGAGGGGAAAGACATTGACGACGAAAAGTTTTGGAATGCAGTAGATTATAACAAACAGTTTGACTATCCTGTTGAATACTACGAAAGATGAAGTAAAAACTAGCTAAATATTCCTAGACTTTACCGAATGATAGTTCTGATTCTTGGTTCTTGTTTTTTAATTCCAGAACTTTCTCTCTTAGCTTGCGAATTTCAACTATGTCATACGGTCTGTTGAATTCTATCTTATGTAGTTCATGTTCAAGTTTGTCAAGCTCATCATGGTCTGACATGAAAAACCTAACTACTGCCTCTATTTATAGAAAATGAAATGAAAAAATCTGAGCTCAGAGAACTTGTTGTTAAATGGAAGGATCTGAAAAGAAGAGCAAAAAATCATGATCTCTCTGAAGAGATCAAGATGATTGAACATAGATATTACCATGAAACCGGCAGGCGACTTGAAGATGAGCTTGATGGGGAAGGCCTTCATGACCTTTATCGCCATACTACAAAACTGATCAAATGACTAGATTTTTGGCGCATCCGTAGTAATGCTTTCAATAAAGTAGTACTCTACAAAACCACCAATTAGTAATAATCCAACCAGAATGCCTATCTCGATGCCAATTACACGGAAATCTGGACGGATAGGTGCCCTTTTGATCATCTTGTGGACGATCATATAGCTGCGTGACATTGCTATGGAATAGGCTGCAACCTCCATCAACCCAAATGGAGACATGAATAGAATAGACAGGGATGGAACATTTGCCAGCATTGGGCTAGCATCCTTTAGTACTGAAAATGCAATTCCTGTCGAAAATGCCGCAAACGCGCCCCATGCAATACCGAATCCTGGAATGAACATTGGGAGAGCAAGAGATGTGTTATGTGAGAATATTCCAATCGCATCTATCTCATCAATCAACGATTCGAACTGTTCCAGAATTATTGCACTCTCTTCCTCAGAAACCTGAACCTCCGCTCCAATTGCAAACGCTGCTGAAAAAATTCCAAGGAAGACAAAAAATAAAACAATACGGTTAAGCATCTGTCAAACAAAAATCATTAGAACACTTGAATGTTTTCAAGAAAAGAATTACCACTTGAAGACAGAAAAAAAACTGTCTTCACGGTATTATAGGGTTTATTCTTGGGCGTTAATTCTAGAATTTGCCCCGCGTTACCCTCAACACGCTTGATAATATTACACCATTCTAGTATATAGATGCGATCTATGAATTCTATATAGAATAGGCGTAAGAGACGTAAATTCTAGTTTTTTTATGAGATGTTCATAGAAGTAATCATGGATTCAATCTGTCCAAAGTGTAAAAGGGATCTAAGATTACACACACGAAAAGAGTTAGTAAAATGCTCTTTGAAATATTGGGTGTCAGATTGGAAGAAGGAGGATTAAAAATCATGAAAATAGTTCATGCAAGTCCAGGTTTTGGTTTGAAGCTTACACAAGAACAAACCGTGGAGTTTCTTACAGAGAAAAAATTAAATCTTTTACTAGGTACTGTTGACAAGAACGGTGATCCATTCATACACCCTGTATGGTTTTTGTATGAAAATGAAAAGCTGTACGTAGAAACATCAAAGACATCAAAGAAAGTTCAAAACATTCAGCATAAGGACATGGTATATTTTTGCATTGACGACGAAAATCTTCCGTACAGAGGTGTTAGAGGAAAAGCTTTGGTAAAAGTTTCCATAAATGTTGAAGACAATATACCTATTGCAGAAAGGATTATGATAAAATATACCGGTGATTTGGAAAATAAAGTTGCAAAAATTTTGATGGATGGTGTAAAAGCAGGACAATCAGCAATATTAGAAATTAGCCCAGTTTATTATTCTACGTGGGATCATAGTGATACTTGACAAAAATTATTGTGGTAAAAAATCTATGCTATAACTTTAAACATTTTTCAATTTGGCTTATTCTTCTTCTTCTTCTTCATCGATGTCGGCAGTGCTTCTGTTAGGCCTAATTGGTATGTAGATTTTTGTCATTGAATAATATATTGTTAAGAAACTGATGGATAGGAGACAAGGTTATCAAAGATTGTCTAAATAGTTATTTTGAATAGATCATTTGGAAATCAGTAACAATTTTGATATCAAATAGAGGATTTTATCTGGTCTTGCGTTAAATTCAAAGCATTGATTCTATCGTTACTGAAAAAACAGAATATGGCTGTGCACCAGAAAATTGCTCCTTTTTTCCATCTTCTGAAATTATGATAAATGTTGGAGTAGATTGCACTCCATTCTTTACAGCTTCATCATAGTTTGCCTTTACACGATTTTTGTATTTTGAAGAATCCATGCACTCATCAAATTCATCTATGTTCATATCAAGTGAAAATGCAAATGAGTTTAGTCTATCTCGATCAGCCCATCCACTGTCAGGGTGCCCATCTTGAAAAGTGTAAAGCATTGTATGATATTCCCAGTATTGTCCCTGATCCTCTGCACAGTAAGATGCTTGTGCAGATGTTGGCGAATCCCTACCCAGGAATGGAAGATCTACAAAAATTAGTTTTGCCTTTCCTGTTTCTATGTAATTATCAATTAGAGTATCTCTAGTATTATGAAACCAAGCATAACAGGCTTCACATTGATAATCACCAAACTCAACTATAGTAATTGGAGCACTCTCTGAACCTAGTATAGGCGAACCATTCTCAAATTCTTGTTGTGGTTCTTGTTGTGATGCAAGGAATCTATCTTGTGCCAGTTTTTGTGTTTCAAGAAGTGTAGCATAGTATGTAGAAAAGCTGATAATCACAACTGCCACAATAACAACAAATGCAACAGAAACTACAAGTTTTTTGTTCATTTTGAATTAGATTTTTTTTGCCTAAATATATCCGTGATTTTTTGTACTGCTGTATCAATTGGACAGGATTCACAGTAAACGCCATGTTGTTTTTGAAAATGCTTCTCAAGACCCTCCCTGCTGAAAAATGAGGCACCACATTCACTGCAGAGGTGTTGTGATTGTGGATGGCTTCCACTCGACATACATTGGATGAGAATTTTATGAATATAAACAGTCTAGTGAGTATATTATTAGAGAATTTGGTTATTTTGGCTACAAATAATGTATTTTGACGTGGTTGTTATGCTCCACTTCATATCTCGTTACATGACCACAATGTGCACAAGAAAACATCTCACCAGTAGGTTTTGCTAGACGCTCAATTTTTTTACCAAAGAGCGATTTTATTGTAACAATGTTTCCATTTGCGATGACACCAAAGTTACGATTTTCCCCTATTGATTCCAAGAATTCCTTAATTGACGTGATAACTTCATTCTGATCGACAGGATCTTCATCCATAATGGGAGCCAGAACAAATTGATGTAATTTCATTGCAGGAACAGCTGCGACCTGATCGGAAACATATATCGCAAGTTCATGAAGGACGGACTCTACATCCCTACAATCTACAGTAATCATGTGGATTGACAAGTGGTAGCGCCATTTATTTTTGCTGCTAAATGTAGCAATTCTCAATCCTTGGTCAATAATGTTCTATACAAAGAAGATATTTTCATTATTCTTCTATAACATGTGTGAAGATATCATCAAATTTTTCTAGTACAGAGATAAGGGAGAGAATTCAAAACAGCTGGCAAGAATACCTCTCGAAATATGGAAATCTTTTTGCGTCAGATTCGATAGACGGTTCCAGTCCTCCATCAGTCTTTGTTGGATCATATGGATATCCTAAGGTTGGTGTGGGACCAATGTTGCCACCAATACATGGTGACACTACCTTGCTTGATAAACCTGAACAATGGCTTGGAAAAAGCTTAGAAGAGATTGTGAATTTTAGATTAAATTTAGTTAGGGGTGTACAGAAAATGTCTATAGAAAAAACAGAAGGGCGGTTTATTGAAAATCTTCATGAAGTTGCAATGTCTTCACGTTCTATTGATTCTGATTTGCAGTTCCATAAGACTACTTTTGCGACAACTACTATTGATGGGCAAAATCCACCGTTTGGACCAATAGGTGACATAAAGTCTGCAAAGTTTTCAACTGGCAGGGCAGAAAGAACAATTGAACGAGCTTACTATGATCATGATCTAAAGGCACAGGATGCAGTACTTGCATTGTATAATAGTGGTATTGAGATTTCAAAAATTCAAAAATGTTTTAGCGTTGGGATGTTTGGCAAGGAAAGAAGACTTGTTCCAACAAAATGGAGTATTACAGCTACTGATGATATTATATCAAAATCACTCGTATCTGAGGTTTTAGAATTTGATCTGATTGATTCGTGTAGAGTTTTTTCACATGACCATTTAGGAAATATATTTTCCATAATTTTGTTCCCGCATCGCTGGATTTTTGAAATGCAAGAAGCTTGGCATGATGGAGACAGTTTGGGATTTGGTTCGGATATTGAAGATGCTAGAGGCATTGATCATTCACCGGCAATAGCAGGTGCATATTTTGCCGCTAAGCTCGGAGTCGCCGAATATCTTGCTGAAAAAAATATCCAAGCTGCAGTTCTTGTGTTACGTGAAATTAGACCGGAATATGCTGTACCAGTGGGTGTATGGCAGATTAGAGAAGCGGTACGCGCTGCAATGAAAAAAGAACCATTCATTGCGGAAAGTTTTGATGACGGAATTTCTTTCGCATCAAATAGGATGAGCGTAAGTAAATCTGAATGGCTTTACAGAGGTAGACTACTTAAGATGTTGAAGCAGAAATCAATTTCTGAATTTTTTTAAGAGTATTAATGCAATTTCACTAGTATAGCGTATTTATTGAACAATCTTTGATTCACAATAATGCATAGAAACACGATTCTTGCTATTTTGTTACTTTCAAGTCCCATCCTATTCGTGTTCATTGTATATTCGGATACATTTAGTATGAGTTGGAATCAGGGACGTGGAGGATTTTTGTTCGGACTTGCATTTATTGTTGCAGAAATTGTAGGAATAAAATTTGCGGTGTCAAAAAACCGTTTAATTTTTGGAATTCCACTTGTGATTGCTACAGTAATTTACTTTGTTGCACTAGATTTTGGATTACATGATTACATATTGAATGCCGCTCCTGCGTTTAATGTTGTAGGCTGTGATGTTGCAAATCCTCAGGGTTGTATTTATTCTTGGGGATGGTTGTGGGATTTTGTAGTTATAACAATTTTTGTAGTTTCAGCTGCGGTACTATTCTTTGGTAAAAAATGGATCAGAATTGTTATCGCAGGACCAGTTTTTCTTGGCGGCAGTGCGATAATCTTGTCACTCGACACATTCTTCCCGTTTGATACATTGGGTCCTTTACAATATTTTGTCCCACATCTTGTTCAAACAAATATCTGGATCATTAACGCACTTGAACTTGGTATAGCTACCGGCAGGGATAATCTTATGTTTTTGTCTGGTGATCATGGTAACTTTGTACTACAAGTGTTTTGGCCATCAGCCGGTGTTCATAGTATTATCATCTATTCGCTTGTAATGATGGCATTTTTGCTTAAAATGAATATTCCACGAAATAGGAAGGCAATGTACTTTGGTTTGGGAATAATAGGAACAATCACAATCAACTTGATCAGAATCTTTTCACTATCGGTATTCGCCTTAAAGGTTTCAACTGATCCAGTTGAATTTGAAGAATACCACTCAATTGCTGGCGAAATAATGTTTTTGCCGTGGTTGTTTATCTTTTTACTTGTTGTGACAGCAATCGAAACAAAGCGGATGAAACAGAAAGAGGAATCAATTCAGAAATAACTTGTTATGTTGCTCTGACCCTCTATATCTGATAATTCAGAAACTTTGACGCCAAGTCTCCTTATCAGTATAGACTGCTCCTCAAGCACCTCTTTGAGTAGCTGCCCTGAAACTTTTTTTAGTTCTTCTAAGCTTAGTGTAGGATTTCTTAGCATTCTAGATCTTGTTTTACCAGAAAGATTAGTTTGAGTGAGAGATATTCCAATTGATCTGAACATCTTATTCTCCTTAAGAATAGACACATGTAATTTTTCACATAATTCAAACAGGCTTTTTTCTAGAAATGCATAATCTATTGAATCCTCTTTTAGCGTAGTGATTTTGCTTAACTGTAACGTGGGTGCTCTTATTTTTACGGGCTCGTCATCAATACCTCTTATTGCATTATGGATGTATGTTCCAGCTTTTCTACCAAACATATTGATCAAGATGAAAATATCAAGGTTCTTTGCTTGCGAAATAGTTTCAATCCCTTCTTCTGCTAATTTTTCCATTGTTTTTTTACCAATTCCATGTATGTCTCCCAAGTTTAATGTCTCAATAAATTCAGAAATCTTGTCTGGAGTAATAGTAGTTAATCCATCAGGTTTTTTGTAATCTGATGCAATTTTTGATAGTAATTTGTTAGGTGAGATACCAATAGAACATGTCAGTTTAGTCTTTTCTCTAATCTCATTTTTGATCTGCTGTGCAATATGGGCAGCCTTTGTAAAATCTTGTTCAGCTTTTCTTGATACATCAAGATATGCCTCATCACGTCCCACATACTCAAAAACATCAGCAAATTTTTCAATTATATTCATAGACTTCTCAGACATTTCTGAATAATATTCAAAATCAGCAGGAAGGAAAGCGGAGTCAGCTCTACTTTTTAGTTTTTGTTTTGCAAACTGTATTGACAAACCAGATTTTACTCCAAATTCTCTTGCTGTATAATTTGCAGTGGCGATAGCACCACTATCTCCCCCTCTGTCTGAAAACATGCATACAACGACAGGTTTTGTTTTTAGATCAGGTGTTCTAATCTCCTCACATTGTGCGTAAAAATAGTCAAAATCTACATGCAGAACAATTCTTTGATTCATGGACTGTATAGTGAAAATGGGATATTATGAATATCGGAAAGACAATTAACTAAGCACCTGAAAATAAATTAGAAATGTCGTACCCCCTTTCCTCTGAAAAAGATGGAATTAAAATCAAACCTGATAAAATGCAACCTGAAACCTTGTATCATTGTGTGTTTCAAAATAAAGTGATGTTAGTTTACAAGGATCAAAACGAAATCCTAAACTGCTATGAGATTGATGACAGTAAGATTGTTTCTAAAGTAAAAGAGGCAAACAATGGTGACATAGAAAAAATTCTAGAAGATTATATTGAAAAAGAAAATTTACAAAAAAAGTAATTGATTCATAAACTTTTAATCATATACTAGCAATGTTATAATAAAATGGATTCTGAAAGTGACAAAAGTGATGCGGAAGAAATATTATCTGAATTTCAAAAAACTCATGGAATTGAACCTACTGTAGAACCACAGGCGGAAGCAGAACCACAGGCGGAAGCAGAACCACAGGCGGAAGCAGAACCACAGGCGGAAGCAGAACCACAGGCGGAAGCAGAACCACAGGCGGAAGTAGAACCAGCATCATATGAAACCCATAACACAATATTCATTGGTACTAAACCTATAATGTCGTATGTTACCGCAACTTTAACACAGTTAGCATCTTTGTCTATTGTTACAGTAGTTGCACGTGGAAAGCGTATCACACAAGCAATAGATGTTTCACAAATGATTATAAAACGAATGAATGAAGTTGGTTATGAAATTAATGATGTTCGTATATCTTCTGATTCACTAGTATCCAAAGATGGGCAGAAACGTAATGTATCAAAAATTGAAATTGATATAAAAAATTCTTCAGTCAGTTAAATAAAATCTTATTTTATCTTTGACAATAATGCAGAATATAAGAAAGGTAAAACTGTTGTAGCTTCTGCATGTATTGTTGTTTGTTTTGCGTTTTGTGTTACTTTTCCCCATGATATTGCTTCACGAACTAATGCACCGCTTAAGCTACCATCAAATTCTTGCGCAGTAGTAATGTATACAGCAAAATCTAGACCATCTCTGTATTGATTCCACCAAAGTGTATGATGTTTTGATATTCCACCACCAATCATAAGCGCACCAGATTTTTTCGCTTTAAAGATAATACCTGAAAGTGTATCGGCATCTTTGATTATGTTTAATTTGAAATCTGAATGCTTCTGCGCAAATAACCAAATTTGACTTCCTACAGCACCATCCATGATTCCTGGAACTATTACTTTTACATCATTTTTGTATGCAGAGTGTAAAAATGAATCATCTCCTAGATGTTTTCCAATCATTTTACACACATCTTCGGTTGACATCTCTCTGGTTCCATTGTTATATTCTTCCTCTAAAAACATCTGCATTTTTTTTTCAATCAGAGGACCGTAGCTATCCATTGGTACCAAAACATTACCTAGTCTGTGGAAATCTGCGTCATTTAGTTCTGCGTCGTCAAGAGTGAATGAGCCCTCATTATAATTTGAGAAATGCCTAGCAATATCATGATCCAGTGCACCACATGTTGTGATAATTACATCAAACCATCTGTGTTCAATCATATCTTTTATTATTCCTCTTAATCCAGTTGATATGATGGCACCTACAAACGATAGGAAGCTAATGCATTCCTTTTCGTTGATCATTTCAGCTAGTACAGAAAGACCATCAGCTAAGTTACGCGATTCAAACCCACCAGATTTTGACATCTTTTCAAAAATTTTATCAATAGAGGTTTCTTCACCTA
>Ga0310344_10003154_pt1 | contig 12315 bp, 9 predicted proteins | sample HC15DNA20200_MG_FD_203801 | JGI IMG/M metagenome (GOLD analysis project Ga0310344, IMG submission 203801) | Marine microbial communities from station ALOHA, North Pacific Subtropical Gyre - HC15-DNA-20-200_MG | ecosystem: Environmental > Aquatic > Marine > Oceanic | place: Pacific Ocean: North... | reverse complement strand
GATCCAGAATCAACTGGAATCACCTCGGCCCCAAGCATCTTCATTCGATAGACATTGGGCGATTGTCGTTGGATATCTTCCGTCCCCATATAGACCACACATTGCATCCCTAGGCGTGCGGCAACAGTCGCGGTCGCAACACCGTGTTGACCTGCACCTGTTTCGGCGATAACACGTCGCTTGCCCATGTTTCGAGCCAATAGTGCTTGGCCGATTGTGTTGTTAATTTTGTGTGCACCTGTGTGATTCAGATCTTCGCGCTTCAGATATATCTGCGCACCTTTGAGCTCATCGGAAAGTCGTTTCGCATGATAAAGTGGTGATGGGCGTCCGACGTAGTGCGTTAGGTCGTAATCGAACTCGGCTAGAAATTTTGCGTCACGGATGCACGCCAAATAAGCGGCCTCAAGCTCAGCCAGAGGACCCATCAGCGTTTCGGCGACGAACTTGCCCCCATAGACACCATAATGGCCTGCCGAATCTGGTAGACTCCCGTCGTTCCGCATCTTGGAAAAATCTGATGTCATCTTCGCACTCAACTTAAACTTACCTCTCGCATAAAAGCCCGCATTTTAGCGTGGTCCTTAATACCTTCATCATCTTCTATGCCGCTACTCACGTCGACTGCATACGGATTGACCTCTTTGATAGCACGAGCCACATTAGATGCGTCGAGTCCGCCTGCTAATATGATCGGTTTCCGCAGCCCCTGGGGCACAAGATCCCACTCAAAGGGATTTCCGGTTCCCCCGAACTTAGCTGGGTCGAAAGAATCGACAAGCAGCGCTACGGCACCGGTAAATCGATCCGCCTCAGCGAGTAGATCTAACTCTGGAGACATTCGTGCCGCTTTCACATATGGACGTCTAAGACTCTCGCACTCCTGGACCGACTCTTCCCCGTGAAACTGCACTAGATCTAGCGGCACCTCGGCCACTATGCTCGCAACATCGTCGACGTTGGCATTCACAAATAAGCCTACCTTACAGACCATTGGCGGAAGTTGGCGAGTGATATCCACTGCTTCAGCAACTCCAATACAACGCGGGCTTTCAGGATAGAAGACAAACCCTAAGGCATCGACCCCTAACTCCACAGCCATTTTCGCATCGTCGACTCGAGTAATCCCGCAAAATTTAACCCGGGTTCTAGCACTCATCATTAACGGGGCCCCGCGTCAGCTATTAACATGAATATCTACGTCGTTTATTCCATCATCTTACAATGTAAGCTGATCACATTGGTGTTCGATTTCATCACTATAAAAACGAATCACATCAATTGCGACTCCCAGATTGTCTCATTTCCGGAGCACGACGCATACAAAACCGACCCTCTAGTTGCACAATTACGCAAAGCCGCGCGTGAAGAACAAATTTTGATCCCCGCTAAACGCTAGGTATCGTCCACCGCAAAAAAAACAATGTGGCCATTGTCGGTTTGTTTCTGGGTCCGCTAATTAGGGAGACTCCGCATCGAGCAGCATCGAGGGGCTGTGCGACATCATCGCTTTTGCTAAACCGAAGCGTTCCGGATAGTCGACACCGACCAAATACAAACCACACGCATCGGCCGTCATTCCTCCGACAGTCCGGTCGCGCGCGCCGAGTACTTGTTGTACCCACTCGGGAGGTTTTCGTCCGTCACCTACGCACAACAAAGTACCCACGACATTTCGAACCATGTGCTGCAAAAATGCGTTCGCCCCAATAACAATCGTTAGGAGATCACCGCTCCTCCGAATGTCTATCCGGTTCACCTTGCGCATGGAATGCAATGATTGGCAACCGCTTGCCCGAAACGAGGTGAAATCGTGATAACCAACAAGGCAACGTGCTGCCTGTGACATTAAGTCCGCATCTAGAGGTTTATACACGAAGCTTACTTTATTCTTCCAAAGGCCCGGCCGTGCAATACGGTTACAAATAATGTATCTATATGTTCTGCCCTCTGCAGAAAAGCGCGCGTGAAACTCAGTGTCCACCTCTTGCGCCCATTGCACAGAAATATCGTTTGGTAAATTTGAATTTACACCGAGAACCCACGATCGCGAAGTTCGCCTAACAGGCGTGTCGATATGGATCACCTGACCCGTTGCATGAACCCCGGCGTCTGTACGGCCCGCACAGTATGCTCTTATTGACTCATCCGCGACGGTAGAAAGTGCTTCTTCCATACAAGCCTGTACCGTTCGACCAATCGTTTGCCGTTGCCAACCAACGAAATTCGCACCGTCGTACTCAACGCCGAAGGCAACCTTCATTTTACCAAATCCCCTGCTGAACCAGTGGCTACGTTAGCTGTTCAATCAGCCGCCGTGCCTCGGCCTGTTGGATATCCGATCCAACACGAGCCACTTGATCAAGAATTGACCGAGCGTAATCGCTGTCCCCAAGCTCAATATATGCTTTTGCAAGATTCAGCATGGTGTCGATCTCGCTGGCTTCGCTTTCTCCATCTACTTCGGGATACACCGGCAACAAAACCGACTCCTCTTCATCCGGAGTCATCCCCGGACCGTCGCTGCTATCTGAAACACTCGGGGTAAGTTCGCTACTTTGATCGCTCAGATCGGAGTCGGTAACTCCATCAACCACGGACTCGTGAAGATATTCGCGCGACTCCAATGTCTTTTCAGCCGTTGGCTCAAATGCGCGTTCTGATTCATCGTTGGTTGCAGGCTCGATACCACCGATCGTGTCATCACTTATGGCGAGTTCGTCCAGTTGGGAGCTATGCAGCGATAAACCAAATTCGCGGCTGTCTTCCCTGATCCCAGGAGGTTCTTGTAGTGAAACCGTGTCACTGCTGTCAGGTACGCTGAGGGAGTTTTCAGATCTAACTTGGGACTCAAAATCGACGCTATCGGTCTCCTCGCTTGAATTTAAATCTTCGTCGTCATTAATCTCCGATACAATCCGTCCATGGGATTCTTTCTGACCGCCTCTAAATAGTTTGGCTAACATCTCAAAGGCAATCAGTAGTAGGATTCCGAGAGTGGCAAAAACTGTATTAGCTCCACCAGGGATAGTGTTTAGGATACGTTGCGGGATAAAGCCGCCGAGTAACGATCCGGCACTGTCCGGTTCTCCCCCTAGGGCGTCATCGAAATCGACCACAATATCAGTGGAAGCAATTGGCCTCATCTCCTCAACCGTATTTTGGGCGCCTGCAGATCCAGAAACCTCGACATGAACGACGGGATCAGTGTGTGCCGATATGCCGGCTTCGGAAAGCCTTGCTTGCAGTGCTGCCAATTCATCGTCCTTCATATCGATCTGACGGCTCATCAAACCGATGATTTCATTGGCTTCTGCGATTCGGGTCCGCAGATCGATATTCTCTTGTACTTGGGCGTCCAGCTCCTCCCGCGCCAAGGTACCATCAGCGAAAGCGTCATCCAGCGAGATCGCACCCGCGGCATCACCACCTTCCGGAGCAACAAGTTCCAGACGAGGATTCACTCTATCGTCGGCCGCCGGCTCCACAGCATGAACGCGAGCGGTTTCTGCCACTGATTCCTGTTCAACATTGGGGGCTTTGTCTAGCCGCGCCTCCACTAAAACTCCCGTAGGACTGGAATTGCTAACATTCCAGAGATCATCGTGACGTCTGATCTCAGCCATGGCCTCGGCCCGTGACATCGCGCTGATCTCACTTTCGTTTGGTATCCGTAAGACCGTGCCGCGCTTCAATATGTTGATGTTGTCGTTACCGAAAGCTCGGGGATTGGCGAGTAGTAAGGCGAGCATCATTTGTTGAACACTAGTGGAATCGTCCGGGCGATTAGCGCTGGCAAGAGACCACAGAGTGTCGTTTACCTCAACCGGCCCTAAGACCGATTCTACCTTGTTGCTTGATTGCACGCCTAGTACTGCTGGGACCTTTGGCATCGCTACTACACCACTGGCGGGTGGGGTTGTTGCCGACGGTAATACGGCCTGGGCAGGATCGCTACGCGGAGGACGGAGTGATACGGCATACTCACGCACCACAAGGCCGTTAGCCCAACTCAGCTCGAGTAAGAATCTTAGATCTGGTGCACGGATAGCATCGCTGGATGAGATCTGAACGTATCCGGGATCGTTCGCAGCATCGACAACCTTGAATCTAAGCTGCAGGATTTCACCGTCACGCCGTATTTTGGCACGCTCAAACTGCGTTTCATCCGCTAGCTGAACTCTAACGCCTCCAAGTTCGGATCCCTCAACGCCAAGAATTTCAACACGCCCATCGTATGGTTCGTTCAAGACTGACAACTGGTCCAGTGTTCCCAACCCAAGACCGAGCACCGTTTGGGGCATCGAAACTAATACCAAAGCCGCGGCGAGACTCCGTAACATGATAGTTTCCTTGCTTGTTCACCGTTCAGTTTAAGCGTCGCTGAATCGCCGACACAGGGACCGTTTGCCCATTGGCAAAACGCCAAAGCAACCTTCGAATTAACGTTACTGTCAAATGTTACCTACCAACATCTAAATAGCTTTTTACCAAAATTTCCGCAATCTGGACACTATTCAATGCCGCACCCTTTCGAACATTGTCCGCAACCAACCACAAATTGATGCCGCGTGGGTGTGATATGTCCTCTCGAATCCGGCCGACAAAAACAAAATCGGCGTCCGCGCCTTCGGTAACAGCTGTAGGGTAACCACCGTCCTCATGTGCGTCCAAAACCTTAATGCCAGCCGCTTTGGCTAATAATCTACGGACCTCAGACGCACTAATCTTAGACTTAGTCTCAATATGCAAAGCCTCAGAATGACCGTAAAAAACAGGAACTCGCACGCAGGTAGGGTTGACGTGGATTTCCGCTTTACCCAATATCTTCCGAGTTTCCCATACCATTTTCATTTCTTCTTTGGTGTACCCGTTTTCCTGAAAGGAATCGATCTGTGGTAAGCAATTAAAGGCTATTTGCTTCGGGTAGACGTCCGTCGCAATTGGCCGGGCATTCAGAAGGTCAGCTGTCTGTTTCGCCAACTCCTCCATGGCCCTCTTGCCAGTACCTGATACGGCCTGATAGGTCGCGACATTTATCCGATTAATGCCAACGGCATCGTCGATTGGTTTTAGCGCAAGCAACATCTGAATGGTCGAACAGTTCGGATTCGCAATAATATTGCGACTTTTGTAAGACGCAATCGCATCCGGATTAACCTCCGGCACGACGAGGGGGATGTCATCGTCGTAGCGAAACTGTGAGGTATTATCGATGACGATACAACCGGCAGAGGCTGCTTGTGGAGCGTAGATCGCGGATACACTAGCGCCCGGCGAGAACAACCCGATATCGACACCACTAAAATCAAAAGTGTCGAGATCTTCAACGACCAACCATTTTTCCCCATACTCGACCCGAGACCCGGCTGATCGACTGCTTGCAACAGCGCAGACCTCCCCAGCCGGAAAATTACGCTCGGCCAATATCGACAGCATTGCCCCGCCAACTGCACCAGTAGCGCCGACTACCGCAATTTTCAATTTCCCGCTCACCGTGTCCATTGTACTTAGTCGCCAAGTGACTCTACGACGAGCTCCGCCATCTCGCGGGTGCCGACTTGCTGCGTGCCTTCACTATAGATATCACCAGTTCGATACCCCTTATCCAGCGTACGTGCGACGGCGCGCTCAATCAGATTAGCATGCATTGATTCGTTCAGCGTGTACCGCAGCATCATTGCCAACGATTGGATTGTCGCCAGGGGGTTGGCTAAGTTTTGGCCAGCGATATCTGGTGCTGAACCATGTACTGGTTCGAACAAACCCTTGCCGTTCGCATCTAGAGACGCAGAGGGCAACATCCCGATCGAGCCAGTGAGCATAGATGCTAAATCCGATAATATATCGCCAAATAGGTTAGAGGTGACGATAACATCGAACTGTCTTGGGTTCCGCACAAGCTGCATAGCGGCATTGTCGACATACATATGTGATAGCTCAACCTCAGTATACTCGCCCGCCATTGAGGTAACGACATCACGCCATAACTCCGTCGTCTCAAGTACATTCGCCTTATCGACGGAACACAAGCGACCCTGTCGTTTCCCTGCGATATCGAAACCAAGACGTGCGATTCGGGTGATTTCATGCTCCGTATATACCATCGTATTGTGACCGCTACGAGTACCATCAGCAGCAATCTGAATTCCTCGAGGCTCACCAAAGTATATACCGCCGGTCAGTTCTCGAATGATCATGATATCTAGGCCAGTGACAACTTCCGCTTTAAGTGTTGAACTTGCCGCGAGTGGCGTGAGCAAAACAGCAGGACGAAGGTTGCAGAATAATTCAAGTTCTGAACGTAATGCCAGCAGGCCGCGCTCCGGCCTACGCGCGCGCTCGATCTTTTCCCATTTTGGGCCACCTACAGCACCGAGTAGGATCGCATCCGAGCTGCTGGCAAGATCAAGCGTGGCAGCGGGCAACGGTTCGCCGCAATCATCGATCGCGGCTCCTCCCATCAGCGCATGCTCTAGTACCACATCGAGGCCAAACTGCTCGCTGAGAGCATCAATCACAAGCTCGGTGGCCACCATTATTTCAGGGCCGATCCCGTCACCGGCCAGGATTAAGATCTTGTGCGCCATACAGCCTCGCTACTGGTAATTGAAAGGGCGCGTAGGATACCGTAAACGATTGGCCCGCAACACTGATAAACGATGATCTATAATCACAACTAACAGCTAACACTGAAGAATGATGAATCCTGGACTAAAACACCTTCAATCCTACCCGTTTGAGCGCTTAGCGAAATTGCGAGAGAGTACAATCGCGCCAAAGCATATAAATCCAATCAATATGTCGATTGGAGAGCCGCAAGCGCCAACGCCAAAATTTATTCAGATGGCACTGATCGACGCAATAGCTGGTACCGGTAAATATCCATCTACCCGAGGATCTGAAAGCTTACGCGTTGCGATCGTCAAGTGGTTGAGTACACGCTTTAAGATCCCAGCCGAGAGCATCGATCACGAACGCAACGTAATTCCAGTAAACGGGACTCGGGAGGCATTGTTCTCTATTGCTCAATGCTTGATTGACCCAAGCCAGCCAACTCCAACAGTCGCCATGCCCAACCCGTTCTACCAGATCTATGAAGGTGCAGCCTTACTCGCCGGTGCGCAACCTTTTTATATCCCGTGCCTAAGCGAGAATAACTTCCTGCCGACATTCGAGTCAGTTTCTGCGAAAACCTGGGATGCCTGCCAGCTTGTCTATATTTGCACACCGGGGAACCCGTCTGGACGCGTGATGGATATGACCCAAATCGGAGATCTAATCGACCTAGCCGATCGACACAACTTTATCATCGTGTCAGACGAATGTTACTCCGAACTCTATCTAGACGAAGCAAAACCACCCGTCGGATTATTGGAAGTCGCGGCAGCTCTCGGTCGAACCGACTTTCACCGTTGCATTGCGATGCACAGTCTGTCGAAACGTTCGAATGCACCCGGCCTACGTTCTGGCTTCGTTGCGGGTGATGCAGACTTAATTCGCAGCTACCTACAATACCGAACATACCACGGCAGTGCCATGGCGCTGCACGTGCAGGCAGCAAGCGCCGCCGCATGGAAAGACGAAGCACATGTGCAAGAAAATCGGCGATTGAATCGCGAAAGATTTCGTGCAGTGATTCCTATATTAAAGCCCTATCTTGATATTTCGGAGCCCGATGCTGGCTTCTACCTATGGCCACTACTCCAGCTCGATGACGTCGAGTTCTGCCGCGCGTTGATCGAAGAACAAAACGTCATTACGCTGCCGGGTCGATTTCTCGCACGGTCTAGCGTGCACGGTAATCCGGGAAAGAATCGTGTCAGGATTGTACTCACCGACAAGGTAGATACTTGCGTCGAGGGGGCCCAACGAATAGCGACGTTACTTCAACAACACTCTGGTTAAATATCCCGACCGCCAACCTACTCTGGCAATAAAACTTTAAATAAGGAACACGTATGGAAAATCTTAAACAAACCATAACTGCTGCGTTTGAGTCACGCGCGGATTTCGCGCCAAACAACGTTCCTAAAGACGTGCGAAGCGCGGTAGATGAGTGCTTTAGCAAGCTTGACAGCGGTGAGCTCCGCGTGGCCGAGAAAATAAACGGAGAGTGGACTGTCAACGAGTGGGCCAAGAAAGCCGTGCTGTTGTCATTTCGCCTAAACGACAACGTCGTGATGGAGGGGAATTACACGAATTACTACGATAAAGTACCGAGTAAGTTTGCCGGGATTACCGAAAATGAATTCCGCCACCTCGGCGCGAGGGTAGTGCCGCCAGCGATCGTGCGACGTGGTTGCTACATCGCATCTGGTGTTGTCCTTATGCCGAGCTACGTCAATATTGGTGCCTACGTGGATTCTGGCACAATGGTCGATACGTGGGCGACGGTCGGTTCCTGTGCCCAGGTTGGCAAGAATGTTCATCTGTCTGGTGGAGTGGGAATCGGCGGTGTGCTTGAACCACTGCAAGCGAGCCCAACCATCATCGAAGACAACTGCTTCATTGGCGCCCGTTCTGAAGTCGTCGAAGGCGTGATTGTTGGTGAGGGTTCAGTGATCTCGATGGGTGTGTTTATCGGCCAAAGCACAAAAATTCTGGACCGTGAAACAGGCACCATTACCAGTGGTTATATACCGCCCGGGTCTGTAGTTGTCTCTGGAAGCCTACCGGCACCGGATGGTAGTCACAGTCTATATTGTGCAGTGATAGTAAAGCGTGTAGACGCAAAAACCCGCGCAAAGGTAGGAATCAATGAGTTATTGCGCGATATCTAATCACTAACTAAGCTAGAAACATATAGCCTGTTTTATTTTTTTGAATATCGAGGTAGAGAGTTTGGAGATACATTTTAAGCCAACCCGGTTTTCTGTACTCGCCGAACTCGTAATATTTGCTGATATGTCCTTCACGGCACGTAGCACCATTCACCTAAAGATAGCACTCGATTATAAACACCATCCTACTGGAGCACGTGTCCCTCAGTTGTAGGGATCGCGTAATGCCGCGAGTTAGGCCTTACGCAACTTAACGACGCTTGCAGTGTCTCTGGTACCCACAACTTGTTCTACGATATCAGCAATAAATTCAGCTAGTTCATCGACCAGTGCCGCATCTTGACCTTCGACCATAACCCGTATCACGGGCTCGGTACCCGAGGCGCGAATTAGAATTCGACCAGTATCACCTAGCCGCCTTTCGGCATCTGCTAATGCGGCGGCGATAGTCTCACAGTTCATTACATCTTGACCATCGCCTAATCCGACGTTGATTAATCGCTGTGGAAATTTACTCATCCCGGCCTTTAGTACGCTGAGCTTGTGGCCACTGCGCACCATCGCCTCCAAGGTTTGAAGCGCCGAGATAATACCGTCACCGGTGGTAGTCAAATCAAGGCAGATAATATGGCCCGAAGGTTCTCCGCCAATGTCCCAGTCGTTCGCTTGTAACATCTCGAGAATGTTTCGGTCACCGACATTGACTCGAGTAAAATCTATTCCCAGGGCCTGCACGGCACGCTCGAAACCTAGGTTACTCATTTGCGTTCCAACAACTGATCCTCGCAATAAACCGCGTTGGAACCGATGATGGGCGATAACAAACGTGAGCTCGTCCCCATCAACCACAGCACCCGTGTGGTCAACCATTATGAGACGATCGCCATCACCGTCTAAGGCAATCCCGACATCCGCACGCTCAGCCAAAACTGTTTGTTGAAGTGCTGCAGGACAGGTCGCGCCGAAACCGTTGTTGATATTGAAACCATCCGGCTTGTCACCGAGTGCGATCACATTCGCACCAAGCTCCGCCATAACTACAGGCGCGATGTGGTAGGTCGCACCGTGGGCGCAATCAACGACGATTTTCAAACCAGTGAGGTTTATATCGCTGGAGAAGGTACTCTTACAGAACTCGATATAACGCCCTGCAGCATCAGTCACTCGATGAGCCTTGCCAAGCTCTCGCGAGGTTACAGATTCCATCGGCTGTTCGAGCTCTTTTTCGATCGCACATTCAACATCGGATGGCAACTTCGACCCATTGCCGCAGAAAAATTTAATGCCGTTATCTTCGAATTTATTATGTGACGCACTGATGACAATCCCCGCTTGCGCGTTAAAGGTTCGCGTTAGATAAGCGACCCCTGGGGTTGGCATTGGTCCTAGCAAATACGTATCAACGCCTGCGGCGGCAAGACCAGCTTCGAGCGCCGATTCGAACATATAACCAGAAACACGGGTATCTTTGCCGATTAACACCTTATTTCGAGCTGTGCTTCCACGAGTAAGAACACGCCCTGCAGCCCACCCAAGCTTCATTACGAAATCGGGGGTGATCGGCGCCTGGCCTACCGTTCCCCGAATCCCATCGGTCCCGAAATATTTTCGTTCTTGCTTCGACACTGTTTGCCTTTATTTTTTAACCCTCATCAGGGTGCTTAGATCTAATTACCAAAGCAAACGGCGACGCGGTTTGCCGCGTAGCGCTAATGCGAACTCGCTGGCCCACCGATCGTCGAGTCAGTCTTCGGCTCGTCCGTTTTACCGGCCGCGGGCAACGGTGGTCCGCCACTATCATCATCCATCCAGTCAGTTGGGATGCGAGGCTCCTTACCCGCCATAATGTCGTCAATTTGATCACTATCAATTGTTTCGTATTTCATCAGTGCCGCTGCCATTACGTGCAGCTTCTCGAGTTGTTCGGTTAGTATCGAATTAGCGCGAGCGTAATTCCGGTCCACAATAGAACGGACCTCTTCGTCAATCTTGTGGGCTGTTTCGTCTGATACAGACTTATGTTGCGTCACCGAATGACCGAGAAAAACTTCACCGTCATCTTCGCTATAGCTCATTGGCCCAAGCCCTTGAGACAAACCCCATTTGGTGACCATGTTGCGTGCTATTTCTGTAGCCCTTTCGATGTCGTTTGAGGCTCCCGTAGTAACTGACTCCTCACCGAAGATAAGTTCTTCAGCTATACGTCCACCAAAAAGACTCGAAATTGAACTCTCCAAACGCTCCCGCGAGTAGCTCAAGCGATCCTCTTCCGGCAGAAACATGGTGATCCCGAGTGCGCGCCCACGGGGAATTATCGAAACCTTATAAACCGGATCGTGCGACGGGACCGTACGGCCTACGATCGCGTGACCCGCTTCGTGGTATGCAGTTAGTTTTTTCTCACTATCGCTCATCACCATTGAACGGCGCTCGCTACCCATCATGATCTTGTCTTTAGCTTTTTCAAATTCCTCCATGTCAACCAAACGTTTGTCGCCCCGGGCAGCAAACAATGCCGCTTCGTTGACGAGGTTAGCCAAATCTGCTCCGGAAAATCCAGGTGTTCCACGGGCTAACAAACTTGGCTTAACATTGTCATCAATCGGCACCTTGCGCATGTGTACTTTTAAGATCTGTTCACGGCCGCGAATATCCGGCAAAGGCACTACCACCTGCCGGTCAAAACGACCGGGCCGGAGCAACGCGGGGTCGAGCACATCTGGACGATTGGTTGCAGCGATAACGATGACTCCTTCGTTACCATCGAATCCATCCATCTCCACAAGGAGTTGATTCAACGTTTGTTCACGTTCGTCATGCCCCCCCCCCACACCAGCACCACGATGGCGTCCAACAGCATCAATTTCATCGATAAAAATAATGCATGGCGAGTGTTTTTTCGCCTGTTCGAACATATCACGGACTCGTGATGCGCCGACCCCTACAAACATTTCGACAAAATCCGATCCAGAAATAGTGAAAAACGGGACTTTGGCCTCTCCCGCGATAGCGCGCGCGAGCAGAGTCTTGCCGGTCCCCGGAGAACCAACCATAAGAACGCCGCGGGGAATCTTACCGCCTAGCTTTTGAAACTTACCCGGATCAGACAAAAAATCGACAAGTTCTTTAACCTCTTCTTTCGCCTCATCTACACCGGCAACATCATTAAAAGTAACTCTAATTTGATCCTCACCGAGCATACGTGCGCGACTCTTACCAAACGATAACGCGCCACGGCCACCTCCACCCCCTTGCATTTGTCGCATTAAATAAATCCAAACCGCTATAAGGAGCAGAAATGGGAACCAGGAGATGAATATCTGCATCAAGACTCCTTGTCGATCCGGAGGCTGGGCTACAATTCGCACATTATTTTCCAGCAACAGACCGATCAAAGGCCCGTTGTCAGACTCCGGACTGTAGGAGAACAAGCGCGAGCCGTCATACGTTTCAAGCTCAATTACCTGCCCATCGAGATTGACTTTCACAACCCGCCCAGATTTGACCTCTTTTATGAAATCGGAATACTCCA
>Ga0310344_10003153_pt1 | contig 12317 bp, 7 predicted proteins | sample HC15DNA20200_MG_FD_203801 | JGI IMG/M metagenome (GOLD analysis project Ga0310344, IMG submission 203801) | Marine microbial communities from station ALOHA, North Pacific Subtropical Gyre - HC15-DNA-20-200_MG | ecosystem: Environmental > Aquatic > Marine > Oceanic | place: Pacific Ocean: North... | reverse complement strand
ATTCTTCTTGGGTCGGTTCCGGGAACTGGATTTGGATCACTCGTCTTCTGCGGAGGCTGCGTCTGACCGCTTCTATGCTTTCTGCTGTTCGTGTTGCATCTTGCCAAGACCATGGGAGTGAGGTTTGTTTCCGGAGAGTGTCTGAGAAAATTTCATAGAGTGCCTGTCCGGGATGAAAGAGAGGGCAATGCTTAACTGATTCCGGAGGAGTTATCTGTATCGTTACCGGACTTTCTATGTTTTCCCATTCAATTTCGAATCGCGCTTGATCGGTTTGTGTTTCGATTCGCGTCTGAGAATGTTTTTTATGGTAATGACAGTGCCAGAATCCGGATGTGTGACTGCCCCGGAATTGGAGACTGAATGAAGAAGAGAGACGAGAGGCGATCAGTTGATCTGGAGTGTCGCCTTCCGATGAAGTGTCGGATTCGGAACGCATTGCGCACAGTTCGACAACATTGCCGGCAAACAATCGAAAGAGATCCAGATCGCTGGCAAGAGTTTTCCAGAAAGATGTTTGTCGGGCCGGTGGTGAGGCTTGATCAGGTACCTGAAACTGATGATGAAACGTTATGGATCTTAAATTCCCTTGGTTATTAGAGGAAAGCCATTGTTTCATTTGAAGGACTGCTGGGTGAACCCGGTTAGGTGTCAGTGGGAACAGGAGGGCCGGCGTTTTTATTGCAAAGAAAGCCTCCAGTTCGTCATGAGAGGCAACAGAAAACGCAGCCGGGAGGTTGGCCATGATGTGAATGGGCCTATTCATAAAACGCGACCATTGTTTCCATTGTCGCACCGCGATTTCGGAAAGGATAAGAACATCAACTTTTTCAGAGCTCAGAAGAGATTCCCAGTTCTGGTGTATGGTGGTCATTGGGAACTCGTGTGCAGATGGGCTGTTGTTGTCTACTGGCAATATGCCAACGAGCGCATCGAGGTCACTTTTTGAAACGGATTTTGCGATTGAGTAACAGATGGAATCGTTACCAACGAGCGCATAGTTCATAGTGCAAAGGGCTCTTACATCTGGAATGACGGGAGTACATACTCCGTGAACACTTGTTCGTTAGGAGCGAGTACAGGATCAGACTTTTTATAAAGGGTTATTGATATAATTTGTAGGGTCATGGAGTTTGGCTTTGTGAAATGCCTGGCGACGCTCTTCACATTTGTTGCATTCTCCGCAATGTTGAGAATGACTTGGATTAATACAGGAAAAGGTCGAGCCAAGAGGTAAGTGGGCACCACGCTGAAGTACTTCTGTCTTTGTCATCCCAGCAAAGGGAGTGATGATGGAAAGACTTCCTGGCAGAGCCTGGTTCAATGTGTGCTGAAAGGATTGAAAGAAGGTATCCGTTCCATCAGGAAATGGATTGGAGTCCAGTATTCCCAGGGCTATCGTTTCAATATCGTTCATCCGGCACCAAAGGCCAGTTTTGGCTAAGAGCAGTAAATTTCTTCCCGGTAGATAGACCGCTTCATCCGGAGTTGTATGATCAGGAATGGCGTTGCCTGTGAAACTCCAGTGGTTTGGTATCAGATCGATGAGAGGTAAGTCGAAGACTTTTAATGGTTGAAAACACTTACGATTGAGTAGCGATAGGAATTGATGTGCATATACCAGTTCTGCTTCTTCCCACAACATACCACATCGAATGTAGAAGGGTTGTATTCTGGGAAACTGAGATTCTAGTTCGGCTGTTAACACAGCACTGTCAACCCCTCCGCTGAAGAGAACGGCGACTGTGTTTAAGGAACTGCTGGATGACATAAGAAGTGAGATAAAGGTTATCGCTGGGTAAGGAATGTGGTGGGTCTAGATAACAAAAAAGGATTAACGACAGTGATCATGTTGTCCGGAACATTGGAATGCGGAAAAATGGAAATGTGATCAAGAGACTTCGTATGGATTTGGTAGATGAAGTTGACGCGGTATGACAAACTAATTTCATCTATAGCGTACCTGCCTAACAGAGTGTTGGGGGGTCTGGTGTCAGTTCAAGTGTTCTTTTATGTCAAGTTCATACCCATCAGGAATTCCGCATTGGATTGGGTTTTTCCCATTCGGGTAACGAGCAGTTCCATGGCTTCAATGGGATTCATGTCATGGAGAACCTTGCGTAGGATCCAGGTTCTTCGTAATTCTTCCGGGTCCATTAACATTTCCTCACGTCTGGTTCCGGAACGATTAACATCGATTGCGGGCCACACCCGTTTGTCGACCAGTCGGCGGTCCAAGTGTAACTCCATGTTTCCGGTTCCTTTGAATTCTTCAAAAATGTGGTCATCTGCACGACTTCCGGTATCAACCAGGGCTGTTGCAAGAATCGTTAGGCTGCCTCCTTCTTCAATCTTGCGGGCAGCACCAAAAAATCTTTTTGGTTTCTGTAATGCGGTAACATCGATACCACCGGTCATGATTTTTCCGGAATTGGGAGCTTCCGTGTTGTGGGCACGTGCTAATCGTGTAATGGAATCGAGAAAGATGACGACATCCTGTCCGTACTCGACTTGTCGTTTGGCCTTTTCAATAACCATCTCAGCAACTTGGATATGACGTGCTGGTGGTTCATCAAATGTCGAACTGATTACTTCACATGAATCGCCACGAACGGTTCGTTCCATCTCCGTCACTTCTTCCGGTCGTTCGTCAATTAACAGAACGATGACATAGCATTCCGGATGATTGGTAAGAATACTTTGTGCCATTTTCGAAAGAAGAATGGTCTTTCCGGCACGAGGAGGTGAAACGATTAATCCGCGTTGTCCTTTACCAATTGGACTTACGAGGTCCACTATTCGTGTGTTGAGCTCGTCAGGTAGCGATTCCATGACCAGGCGATTTTGAGGGTGCAGCGGCGTTAAATCATCAAAGAAAACCTTTTCTGACAGCGTTTTTGGGTCTTCAAAATTGATAGCTTCAACCCGTAAGAGAGCGAAATAGCGTTCACTCTCTTTGGGAGGTCGAATTTGCCCGGCTACGGTAGTTCCGGTCCGTAACCCAAACCTTCGAATCTGACTTGGTGATACATAGATATCGTCTGGGCAGGGCAGGTAATGGTAGTCTGGACTGCGCAAGAAACCAAATCCATCTGGGAGGATCTCGAGCGTGCCTTCTCCAAACATCAGGCCATTTAACTTGACCCGTTCTTTCAGGATTTTAAAGATGAGATCTTGCTTTTTTAACCCACTGTAATCTGTCAATTTCTCTGTTCGTGCTGTTTTTAACAGTTGCTGCATGGTCATTTTCTGCAGCGTGTCAATATGCAGTTCACTACGCTTAATCTCTTCGTAGCGATCGGAACCTTCGTTAACGTCCTCTCCTTCTATCATGACGCTATCCGGCGCTTCATCGGTGGCTTGAGCAACACTTCCTGTGCGGCGTCGTGAACGGGATGATTGACTGGTTCGAGTTTCCACCATCGGAAGGCTCCTTTTTGAATCGTTCGCTCACTGCATTCCATATGATAGGAATCGATCCTGTCGAACAGACATTTGATCAGGTGACGGGAAAAACAGATTTCAGAAATACTGCCCAGATCCGGACAAGCTTCCCAAAATATCATGAAACGAATCCGGGGTTCCATGATCGTTTTCAGTGGCGGGTTAGTTGCGATCCTTTCGATAAATCAGATTAAATGTTGCCAGGTATCAAGAAAAGGACAGATCTTTGCGTAAAAGAGGGATGTCAGGCATGAGACGAAGCAGTTCTTCTGTTTTTTGCAGTGTTTCTTCCAGTGGTCCGGAATTATCCAGGACAAAATCAGCGCGTTGTCGTTTGCTTATCAGAGACTCTTGAGCCATTTCACGTTTTGTAACTTCCGTCTTGTTCCATCCGCGTGCTTCGATAGTTCGCTGGACTCGTAAGGGTTCGGGGGTTTCGACATAGATTATGTAGTCACATAGGGAATCCCAGTTCGCCTCGAATAGCAGGGCCGCATCAAGCACAACAAACGAAACTGCAGGATTGTTCTGAGCGGCTTTATATTGCTGCGAAATAGTATCCTTTATGTACGGGTGAATAAGGGATTCGAGAAAAAGACGTTCGGTATGTGAACGGGGATCAGATCCAAAAACAATATCAGCGAGCTTTTTGCGGTCAATGTTTCCATCAGACTGAACGACACTTTGCCCCCAACGTTCGGTAGCACCCCTTATCACATTATCTCTCAGCAAGGCTTTATGGCCGAGTTGATCGGCATCGATGAGTTGTCCTCCACGCCGGCATAATTGATGGGCTATGATACTTTTTCCACTACCAATACCACCGACAATTCCTATCACGGGTTTTTGCTGTGTGTTGTTCAAATTTACTAGGAGTACTGAATAAGAAAGGTGGAAGGTCAGAAAATCGGTTGTTTGATAGCGGTAGTTGAGGGGGGGGCCAAGGGCTGTTTGTGTTCGCCTTTATTAGTAAATGGTTTCAAAGGCCGTTTATTATCGGCTCAACATCCAGCCAGTTCGGGCCATATGCAAGATCAACGGTGACCGGTACCTCCAAAGGTAAGGCTTGAATCATTCGTTGTCTTGTTAGTGTAGAAAGGGCTTGAATCTCTTCGGGAGGGGTCTCGAAGATTAGTTCATCGTGGATTTGTAGCAACATCCTACTGCGAAAACTCTGCTCCTGCAAAGATTGTTCAATATCAATCATTGCCTGTTTGATGAGATCAGCAGCAGAACCTTGGATTACTGTATTGATAGCTGTTCGCTCAGGTAGATTACGCTGGCGACTGGTTTGGGTTTCAGGACGAATACCGTTGATAGAACGACGGCGACCTAAAACGGTACTAACATAGCCCGTCTTTCTGGCGATTTCCAGTATTTTATCGGAAAAGACCTCAACTTCAGGGTACCGGGAAAAGTAGGCGTCAATATAAACCTCTGCTTCCTCTCGGCTGATGTCCAGACGTGTAGAAAGCCCAAAAGAACTAAGCCCATAAATAATACCGAAGTTGACCATTTTTGCCGTTCGTCGCATTTCGGAAGTCACTTCGTCCTCCGGTAAGGAGTGAATTTGCGATGCAACAAAAGTGTGAATATCACGTCCCTTTTTGAAGGCATCGCACAACGTGGGATCCTGGCTCAGGTGGGCGAGTACTCGTAGCTCAATTTGTGAATAGTCTGCTGTAAGCAGTAACCAGTTGTCCCGAGGCACAAAGGCTCGTCTGATTTGTCGTCCCTGTTCTGTACGGATAGGGATATTTTGAAGATTGGGGTCACTGGAACTGAGTCTTCCGGTTGCGGTTACATTCTGATTAAAAGTTGCGTGAATCCGTTCGGTTTCAGGATGGACAAGTGCTGGTAACGGATCGAGATAAGTGTTTTTTAGTTTGGAAAGCTTTCGGTGTTCAACAACAAGTGCCGGTAACGGATGTGTTTTTGAAAGGTGTAGCAGTACTTCTTGGTCTGTACTCAGGGCACCGGAACTGGTTTTTTTGTTAGATTTCAACCCTATTTCGTCAAAAAGTACTTTGCGAAGCTGCTGGGGAGAGCTGAGATTGAAAGAATAACCGGCTAATTCAGAGACTTCTTTTTCAATATGGGAGAGCTGGTTCTGGTATTGCGAAGACATAGCAGTTAACACCTCGGTGTCAACAAGTATGCCTGCATATTCCATTTCAGCCAGAACCGGAATAAGAGGCCTTTCAAGTTCGAAGTACAGCGTCCAGAGTTTCTGTTTGCGCAACTCTGTTTCAAGCAGTTTTGCCGCGCGTAAGGTAGTGTCTACTCGACGACCTATGTAATTGGCGAGCATAGCGTCTGGAAGGGCATCGAAATGGTCCGCTTGCAACCGTTCCTGAAGTTGTTTGAGAGATTCCAGTGGAGATTTGAGATACAGAAGGCTTAATTGTTCCAGCGTGTGGATACGTTCGCCCGCATTGAGTAAGTAGCTGGCTATGCCTGTGTCAAGGTTCAGACCTTTCAGTTGAATGCCATGTCTGCGTAGTACAATGATCGAGGATTTGAGATCGTGGCTGGTTTTGTGGATGTCGGGATTTTCAAGTGTCGGACGAAGATGGTTCCATATTTCTTCTGTCGAATCCTGGTTATCCATGTCCCATAGCGCGGGCGCGGTTTGTTTGTCAGTAGTCTTTTGTTTTTTGGCGGCTTCTCGCAAAGGGATATACCATCCTGTACCGGGTTGGCAACTGAGTCCTATTCCCAGAAGTTCCGCGTGCATAGGGGGTTTGTTGTTGGTGACTAATTCGAGGCTGAAGTGACCACTGGAAGCGAGATCATCCACCACTTGGTGAAGGTCATCCGGATTCTGGACAAGGTGGTACACGCCGGTCCATTCGGGTGGTGCTTCTTCTTTTTGCGTTTGCTCTGCAAATCGGTGAAAACCGAGTTTGTTGAAGAGAGTTAATAACTGCTTATTATTTTTCTGTGATAAGCGGCATTGTTCCCAGTTAATCTCTAAAGGAACATTACGATCAAGAGATACAAGTTGCTGGCTTCGGCGAACCAGTTCAACAGATTCTTTGATCTGTTGACGTTTTTTGGGTCCAGATATTTCTTCAACATGCTGGATGATCCCATCGAGCGTTTCATATTGTTGCAATAATTTGCTAGCTGTTTTTATCCCGATTCCAGGAATTCCGGGTACATTGTCAACGTTATCGCCAGTCATGGCGAGCAAGTCCACGACCTGTTCAGAGGTGATTCCCCAGTCCTGTTTCAGTGCTTCGTTGTCAAAGGTCTGTTCTTTTCTGAGATTGTACATCTGCACATCGGAGCTGATTAACTGACGACAGTCCTTGTCTGAACTCACGATGTAAACGGAAAACTGTTCTTGTTCGGCACGTGTAGCAATCGTGGCGATAAGGTCATCGGCTTCAAACCCGTCCTGTTCAAATACCGGTATTTCAAATGCGTTCAAGAGTTCGTGAATCGTTTTGATTTGTGGCCGTAAATCATCGGGCATCGATCCTCGATTGGCTTTGTAGGCATCGTACATCGTGTGGCGAAAAGTGGGTGCAGGAGTATCGAAGGTACATATCAGGAAGTCTGGATTTCGGCTTTTAATGAGATTAAAGATGTCACGTGTAAAGCCATACGTTGCGTTGGTAGGCTCTCCAGTCGGACTGGTCATTTCAGGAATGGCATGATACACCTGGAAAACAATAGAGTGACCATCAAGGATATACAGGGTTGGGCGTTTTGTGGGTGTTGGCATGGGTGTTACGGCTAGACGGTAGAACGAGAAGAAAGGGGTGGAACAACCGCCTGAGCATCATAGGTCGTCGGGTGCCTGAAGGCCAGAAAGAACGGAGGTATCGGTTCTCTATCGGTGTGGAATACGGTTGGTGTGGGGTACGGGGTGAGACAAACAGGTTGCCCTGCTGGCCTGTGCAATATGGGCTTGCGGTATGATTATTTTTCACTTTGCCATCGCACATACTCTTCCAGGATCTCTTCTCGTGTACAGCGAGGACGCAAGATCGCACGCATGGAAAACTGGTATGTCTGGTCGAGTTGAAACTCGGGAATCAGGAACTGGTAGTCCCATGCAGGGTTGGTGGTTTGGTAAAGGGAGTTGGTCCCTCCTCCTGATGGCGAGTGCGTAAAACGAATTCCCTGGGTTCTGTCAAACATCACAATCCATATGTACTGCTGAAATAATCCAAAATAAAAAGGTGTGTGATAACGAAAGGGTGAGATGTTTCGAAATAACGCATTGCGGTGACCCTCTCGAAATGGAAGCGACAGGGTGTCATCCTTGTGGGGGACGGTGCTTTTGTCGTTATGAATAGGTGTACAGAGCTGGCACCACAGGTCGTCATTTGAACCTTGCTGATTTCCTGAAAAATACATGCTTTTGTCTTCTGGAGCATTAATGTAACTGGCCCAGAACAAACCTATATAACCATGTGGGAAGGTGTGTTGTCGGGCAATGCAACGATAGGTGATGTCAATGTAATGTGGTTCCAGGAAGTGGAATTGCGTCCAGCTTTCCAACTGGAAGGTGGGGGTGGGTGGTTGATACAGCTCGCACTTATTTTCACTGATAAGACGGAACTCCATCTCCGCGTGACGCGGTTCAAAGAAGATCTCGCGAGGGGCATCTGATTCACCGTTAAAAATGTGTTCATGATTTAAGCCGGCATAAGCAGGGACAAACAGGCTACGTTTCGATGAACCATAGGTCAGGCTCCAAAGGCCATTATATCCAGCTCGATGGTCTTGATGGGCAGCGTTGTTCCCAATCGTTGCCCGGAGTTCACCGATGTGAAAATTGGCATGGTTCATGGCGGATGTCCTTTCAGTGTTTGGTTTAAATTGTTTGCAAATACCGAAAAGTCGATGTCGGGAGATCAAGTTGGGAAAATTCTCGAATCTATGGGGTACGATTGTCCGGAATTTTCGAAGATAGGTGCGCAAATCGGACCGTACGCGTATCTTGTTCGATCCCAGTGGGAGTGATGAGAGGTGTGTACAGTTCCGGACGTCTTGCACGAAGCCATCTTTGACCCTGATTGCGTTTTCTGAGTTCAGGATCGAGATCGGCAATAACCATATCGTCACGCGCTTTCCAGGTTTCCTGGATAATCTTCCCATAGGGGTTGAGAATCATAGCACCACCTGGACGTACTTCATCGTCATCGATTCCCACACCATTGGAAAAAATCAAGAATAGTCCATTGTCGTGTGCGCGTGTGGGTAGCCATCTCAAAAGCCACTCACGCCCTTTCGGACCCCTGAATTCTGACTCAACCATTTGAGGTTGTTCGTGCCGTTTATTCCATGTTTCAACAGGGATCGTTCCCATGCAGTGAACATCACCGGTATTACATCCACCGGTCTGGTGTGGAGCAAGAAGAATGTCGGCCCCTTTCAACGCGGTAATTCTAACATTTTCTCCAATGTTGTTATCGTAGCAGGTCAGAAGCCCAACACGGCATTCCTGCGGTGTATCAAATACAGAAAAGGATGATCCTGATGTGATGTGCTTACTGATAAAGGCGTGCAATTTGCGATGTTTTATAAGATGTCCATTCGACATGCTCACAATGTGGGTGTTATAGAGAGTAGATTCATCGGATCGTTCGATAAGGCCGGCAGCAATCGTCATGTTGCAGTCCCTGCTCATCTCCAGTATCGCTTGCGAGCTGGGGCCATCGAATACAGGCTCCGATACCTCCAGGAGTTCGCTTCTTGAAAGATTTCTAAGGTGCCAATACCCTGTAATACAGCATTCTGGAAAAAGGATAATTTCCACATCCTTTTTGTGAGCAGCCTGCACAAAAGATTCAATGGTCTTGAGGTTTCGCTGCTTGTCACCTGGGTAATGTTCCATTTGAACCGAAGCGACCCGAGTTTTACGCATATTCTCAATCTCTGTCGAGTTGTAGAAGTCGATAGAATGATTAGGGAACAAGTGGAAATGACGAATGGTGAACGCATAAAAAAGTGAATGATTGACTAAGGTTACGGAAATTAACTATTGGAAATGGACCGCATATATCATGGCATTAACGGCTATTTTTAGTGCATCCTGATGAATATAGCCTTTGCATTGTACCGATCGACTGTGTTCAAGAGCACAACTGATATCGTAAGGGCTGTATAGGATGCCGTAGCGATCTTCGTGCTGGATTCCTTCCAGGTGAGGTGTGGTCGTCCTGGTTACGCTGCGCAAGGGCGCGTTTGGCCCGGATCGCTGAGGTTCACGTCGCGTTGTTTGTGAGATATTAAACCAGACTCCTCCGGAATCAGTCGATTGAAACAAAGGATGTTTCGGGTCGATACGTTCCAACTCAATCTCAGGGTATAGTTGTTTGCAGAAAGTCCGAAATGACCGATCAAAACTTTCGGATCCACATGTGGCATCTGCGAATAAAACCCCACCCAGATCAAGATAAATTCGCATTTGTCGGGCTTCTTCCGTTGTGAATCGGAAGGCACTCTTACCGTGCATGTAAAGCACCGGATACGAAAGTAAAGCCGGATTACCGAGAGTGACTTCAATGGGATCCGGATCTACCTTCATTCCCGGAATCAGTCGGTGCAGGGCGATGAGAAGGTTGTTCAGCGCTTTGGGGGCAGCGTTAAACCCTCCTGTATGTCGTAGTTGTGCGATTTGTAATACCCCTCGTTTTCCCAGGGGTTGTGGGATCTGTTCGTTTACAAAGGTGTCGCGCTGTGTGAGTTTGTCAGAAAATTCCTGTCCGGTTGCATAAGCGACGATATTGGTGCCGATGGTCATCGCCTTCTCTATCATGGGATCGAGATGAGGTGATTTCAGGTGCTGCTGAGCGGAGCCTTGTTCCCAAAAACAGGATAAATCCTGAGGGCTATACAGAATGGCTGTACGGCATCCGAAATCGAATCCCCATATAGGTAGAGAGGAAGATGGTTCCAGAAGAAACTCAGCACTCCAGAGTGGATGGTCGCGCGAAAGGAGCTTTAGTGGATTGTCCTGTTCGGGATACATGCTTGAAATAAGATTGCGAAATCCCTGATCGAATTCGGCACGTCCACAGCAAGCCTCTGCCAACAAGGTACCTCCCTCCTCAATATACGACTTCAATACGTCGATTTCTTGCTCAGAAAAAGATGGGGACTCATGGCCATTGAAAAATAGGATTGGTGCCTGCAGCAAGTCCGTCGTGGTTGCGGTGTTGGATTGAACAATTTGCCAAGTAAGATGTTCATGAGGCGGACGCTTCCAGTGGCTGGATAGAAATCGGGTCAGGTTGTGGACATCATGACGGTCATTGTTCCAGTCTGTCCCGTTGCCGTAAGCCAGCTTGTTAATCACGACGGGACTTTTTCCTTTGGAGAGGAACAATAGCGCATAGCTGGTAGCAAGAGCCGGATACCTGCGCTCGACATCGCTGCTTCCTCCTCTGCCTCTCCATGCTCCTGTAAGGGCGTCATGAAATCCTTCATTTACGAGGATTTCAGCACCTTCCCGATACCAATCGTGCTCTCCAAAAAAACGACGGGCACTGAGTCGACCTGCCCGTTCGAGAGCGTACATGTAATAGAGCCACCAGCCACTTTTGTCGTTGTTGGGATTGTTGTGTACCGAGAAGTTCTTTCCCATCCAACGAACGGCATTTTCGAGAGAGGTGTCGGCATCATATTGGCCACAGCGGTGTATTTCGCCAGTACGGGTAATCGTTTCAAGTCCTTTACTGAGTTGAGACCCGGTAATGACAAGACTAGCAATGCCCGCGCTTGTCATACTGCCCGTAGACTGTGGGAAAATACGATATCCCCACCCTCCATCCGGTTTTTGAGTCGAACGCCACATTTGCTGTGTACGTTCCCAGATCTTTGGGGCAACGCTAACTCCGATTTCGGAGGCATCCCGTAATGCCAAAAGTGCAAACTGCGTATTGGAGTGGTCGCCTCCTTGTGCATGGTGAAGGTTGTAGGACCACATTCCCTGTGCGGGGCCCGATTTAATCTGGGCTCTTTCCAGCCAGTTAACGTTTTGTTCGATTCTCAGCCTATTTTCCTCTTGGCGTGCAGCGACAAAAGCCATGGTCTGAAGTGCCACTGTGTACGTTTTCTGCGGATCAACCTGTCTCAGATATTGCAGTGCTTTGTCGATAGCCGGATGACCGTCCGGAATTCCACTGTAAATCAGGGCAACCACGGCAAGTGACGTAACACCACCAGGAAATCCCAGCGATTCCATTCCTTGCCAGGAACCGTCTTCCCTTTGGGTGCGAATGAGGTATCCGGTTCCTCGTGAGATGGCACGTCGGACTTGATCTGCTGTGATCTCAGCACGAATTGCAGAAGTCGGAAAGACTACAATCGCAATCATCCATAGTGGTGCAGAGATTCTTATCCAGTGCTGCACGATTCATCCTTTATCATAGGGAGTTTTCACAGGCTATACATTACTTGTTGTATATAGGACCATTCGGTTTAAAAGGCCGTTGAAGTGAAAAGGTTCCGAGTCGATAATTTGCGTTCATTGTAACAATTTTCAGGTAGGAAAAACCTAGCCAGGCTGTTAGTTTTGGTCTCAATCAAGCCGTACAGAATGAACTCTTGGCCGTTCCACAGGTAGATCTACCGGCAAATAGCTCAAATGCATGACGAAAGTTTAGGGGTATTGCGGGTGAAAACTTTGAACGATCCGGGTAATATGAGCACGATTTAACAAGGAAGAGCTAGACAAAAGTCCATAAAATCGCTATATCTTGCGCCGAGTGACAATTTAAATAGTCAATTGTTCATAGTTCGTTTCGTGTTGCTTGAGAAATAGAATGGATGCTGGCAAGGGCGTTTTGTCCCTTGTCTCAATCAATTTTATCGGGAGGAATTGCAGGTGCCTTCGGTTGAAGAGCGAGTAA
>Ga0310344_10003152_pt1 | contig 12319 bp, 12 predicted proteins | sample HC15DNA20200_MG_FD_203801 | JGI IMG/M metagenome (GOLD analysis project Ga0310344, IMG submission 203801) | Marine microbial communities from station ALOHA, North Pacific Subtropical Gyre - HC15-DNA-20-200_MG | ecosystem: Environmental > Aquatic > Marine > Oceanic | place: Pacific Ocean: North... | reverse complement strand
CTGCCCCACCGGCCTGCCCCATCCTCAGCGCGTTGCTAAAGCCGGTCAGGTGGGCGAAAAAGCGGGCGAACAATGGACTCGGCATCCGGGACGATGCCATAGCAAAGCCCCTTCCTGAAACAAAGGGCGTGAGTAAAGCAAAGCCGCCGGTCGGAGCAGCCGGGTAGGACGGCCCCCAAGACTATTTGCTGACACCGCACGATCGATTTTCGTATGCCGTCATGCCGGAACGGCCCGCGGCGCCGCGGCGCACTGCGTCTAAGCTCGGTGCTGTTAGAAAACCAGGGGAACGACCGTGCAAAAACCCATGAACCTGGCATGCGCTGTGCTATTAACGCTGTTTGCCGCCGCAGCGGGCCGAGCTGCGGGCGCCTCGAGCATCTTCATCAACGAGATTCACTACGACAATGCAGGCGCTGACGTCGATGAGTTTATCGAGCTGGCCGGCCCAGCAGCATTCGACATCGAAGGGTGGGCACTCGTGCTGTACAACGGGGTCAGCGGGGCCCCCTACCGCACCGCGATGCTGTCTGGGCGCTTCGAAGACCAGGGCGACGGCTTCGGCGCACTCGGATTTGCCCTGCCCGGGATTCAAAATGGCGCGCCAGACGGCATGGCACTGGTCGATGAGCACGCCGCTTTGGTGCAGCTGCTGAGCTATGAAGGCCAGTTCACCGCAACTGCGGGGCCCGCCGCGGCCGTGGTCTCGACGCCGTTGCCCGTTGCGCAGACCGGGCTTGATGCTGCCGGCGTATCCTTGCAGCTGCTCGGCAACGGGACCATTGCACCGGACTTCGTCTGGAGCGGTCCTTTCCTATCATCCTTCGGCGCGCTCAATGTCGGACAAACGGTGGTGCGGGCGGCAGTGCCTGAACCCACTTCCCTGGCACTTTTCGGCCTGGCATTGCTAGCGCTTGTGGGCGTTCGACATTTCACGTCATCTCCTCGCCACACCTCCGTGGCTGTCGGGGTGGCTGTCGGGTAAGCAGCGAACAGCGAATCGGGGAACGGCGCATCTGACGCGCATTCGAGCGCCCTCGGGAGCGGTCGCTCGGATACGATGCGCTTTGCTGAAAGCCAGACCTTGCATAGCATCTCGACACCCCATCCGTTGCCTCGAAAGCAGGGATCTGGTTGCTCTATTTCGACCCGCACAAGCAGCACTTCAATGCCGGGTCCGCTCGCGGGCTGTTTCGCACCCACAGCTTGTCGTCTTTGTGTTTAGTGATTTCGTGATCGGTCTGTGGTCACCCCCGGTGAGACAACAACGACGACTAGCGCGTCATCGGCGACGTCAAGATGGACGGCACAACCGACCGGTCCGCCCTGTGCCGCCCGAGCAAGGAGCCTTGCGTTTCCACGATCAAGAAAACCCGCTTCTTCTTGCCCATGCGATAGAGCGAAGACGCCCGCCCTCGCCGGCTAACGCACCGGCAGGTCACAAACCGCCCCGGGAGACACGCGAGCCGGACATTGTGCGCAGCCTCCGATCAAGGCCGCATTCCAAACGAACGCGCCTGCGGGGCGGACAACGGGTGGGCGAGATTGCTGAACTCGCACAATAGCGTCCGGGTTTGCCTAGGGTCGATCATCTCTTCGATCCACAAGCTCTCTGCAGTACGGAACGGCGATCGCAGCCCCTCCAATCTCGTCTCGATTTCCGAGAGTTTTGCGTCTGGATCGTCCGCAGCATCGATCTCCGCCCGGTAGGCGGCCTCGATTCCTCCCTCCAACGGCAACGAACCCCAGCGCGCGGTGAGCCACGCGTAGCGCACCGAGTACCTTCCGACCGGCCGGTGGGCACCTCCGGCCACCCCAAAAGCATTTCTTATGATGATCGAGCACCACGGCACCGTCGTTTGATTGATGGCGGCGATGACACGGACACCTTGGCGAATCGTTCCTGTCTTCTCCGCTTGCGTCCCGACGAGAAACCCAGGGCAGTCTGCCAGGTAAACGATTGGCAGATGAAATGTTTCCGCAGTATCGATGAACCGCGTAATCTTCTGGCAAGCATCTGCAGTCCACGCACCAGCGTAGAAGCGTGGATCGCTCGCCATCAAGGCGACGGGCCAGCCGTCGAGCCGTGCGAGTCCGGTGATGATGGGTCGGCCGAAATATTTCCCCATCTCGAAGAACGAACCGTCATCCACCACGCTGTTGATGATGGCTCGCATGTTATAGATTTTTCGCTTGTCCCTCGGGATGATCGAGAAGAGCTTCTCGTCAGCCCGGTTAGGATCGTCGCGTCGCTCTCCGCGCGGGGGAAGCTCATAGACGGAGCTCGGAAGGTACGACAAGAAGCGTCTCGCCGCCTCGAAGGCGTCTTCTTCGGTATCCACCGCATCATCGACCCCGCCGGCTTGGGTTTGGATCTCCCAGCCCCCTAAGCCCTGCTTGTCCACTGCCTCGCCGATGTGGTTCACCACCGGCGGACCCGCAACGAACATCGCAGAGAGCTCTTTGACCATCACCGAGTAATGGCTCGCCGCCAATCGGGCCGCGCCCAAGCCAGCCACGGAGCCAAGGCCGAGCGCGACCACCGGGACCGTTGCCATGTTCGTGGTGAGAATGTCGAATCCGGAATCCTGGCCGAGACCCCCGGGGAGATTCGCACGACCGCGGGTCTCGATTGTCTTAACCGATCCCCCGCCGCCACTTCCCTCGATCAACCGAACGATCGGCAAACGGAGATCCCTCGCCATGAGCTCGGGATAACGCGCTTTCTCTTTTATGGTCGCGTCGGCGGAACCGCCCCGCACCGTGAAGTCGTCTCCACTGACCACCACGGGACGACTGTCGATTCGGGCGCGGCCCATCACGCAGTTAGCCGGTACGTAGTCAACGATGTTGCCTTCGTCGTCGTAACTTACCGCGCCGCCCAGCGCGCCGATCTCATGGAACGAGCCCTGGTCGATGAGCTTGTCAATGCGTTCGCGAACGGTCAAGCGTCCGCCGGCGTGCTGGCGGGCAATCTTGTCGGGGCCGCCCAACTCCCTTCCCCGAGCTTCGCGCTCACGTAGCTCGTTGAGCTCTTTCGTCCATGGCATGGCGCCGTCCTCCTTGATCGGTTCGCCGGAGAATAGCAAATGACGATTACCGGGCGTGCGGTAGCTGCGTGCCCGCGTCCACCGCCAGGAGTACACTGAGTCGTCAGCGTCACGGAAGCGCGCAGGAGGAATGCAAATGAGCTATGACCTGTTGATCAAGAACGGCACGATTGTCGATGGTTCCGGTGCCCCTTCGTATCAAGGAGACGTCGCGGTCAAAGGTGACCAAATCGTTGCGGTGGGAGAAGTCGACGCAGAGAGGGCGTCGCGCACCATCGACGCGGAAGGGAAGCTCGTGACTCCCGGGTTCGTCGATATCCACACCCACCTCGACGCCCAGATCACGTGGGATCCCATTGCTTCTTCCTCGTGCTGGCATGGCGTCACCTCGGTGGTGATGGGCAACTGCGGCGTCACCTTCGCCCCATGTAAGCCGAGCGATCGCGAGTACTTGGCAAAGCTCATGGAGTCCGTAGAGGACATTCCCGCACGGAGCATTGCGGAGGGCATGCCCTGGAGCTGGGAACATTACAGTGAGTACCTCACCGCCCTAGACGGGATCGACAAAGGCGTGAACGTCGGCGGGCTGGTCGGCCACTGTGCAGTACGTATCTACGCCATGGGCGAGGAGGCACTCGAGAACACGCCGGCGTCCGATGCCCAGATTGCGATCATGCGCGAAGCGGTCTCAGAAGCAGTCGCCGGGGGAGCGCTTGGTTTCTCCACTTCTCGCACCCCGCTGCACCTCACGCCCGCCGGGGATCCGGTACCCGGGACCTACGCGACAGTTGAGGAGCTTAAGGGTATCTGCTCTGCGCTCGGGGAGCTCAAGCGCGGGGTGGTGGAAGCGGCCACCGGCATCAATGGCACGGACGAGGAAACCGTACGCAAGAAGCTCGAGATCGAAGTTCCATGGATGCGGGACGTCAGCATCTCTACCGGCCGACCCGTGACTTTCGGACTGGCGCAAGGCCGCGACGTGCTCACCGCTTACGCGGACACGCTCGAGCAGGTGGACTTGGCGATCGCCGATGGCGCAAACATCAAGCCGCAGTCGACGACGCGGGGCATTGGCGTTCTGTTCGGCTTTCAAAACCGTACCCCGTTCGATCGGGCGCCGGCATGGCGCGGGCTACGCGGCTTGCCGATGGAGGAGAAGCTCGCAAAGCTCAAGAATCCCGAATACCGCGCCTCGATGGTTACCCAAGCACGCGAGAACCCGCCGCCGCTCGACATGAGTCAGCTCTTTGTGCTCTCGCGAGAGGCCCCACGCTACGACCACCGCAATGAGGACAGCTTGGCCGCACACGCACAGCGGTTGGGCATCAGCGAGCCTGAAGCGTTCATCCAACTGTCGGTCGATGACAACGGCCAGATGCTTTTCAACTACCCCTTCTTGAACCCGGAGCTCGACGCCGTCGAGGCGATGCTCACGAACCCCAACGTCGTGCTCGGCCTCGGTGACTCCGGTGCGCACTGCGGTCAAATCATGGATGCGAGCTTACCGACATACTTTCTCACCTACTGGGTTCGGGAACGGGCGCGCTTCTCTATCGAGCAGGCTATCCACAAACTCACAGCCGAACCGGCCGCCCTCTACGGCATCGAAGGACGCGGCTCACTCAAGCCCGGCTCCTGCGCGGACATCAACGTCATCGATTTCGACGGACTGGGCTTGCACGGGCCTCAATTCGTGCATGACTTTCCTGCCGGCGCTGGCCGCTACATCCAGCGCGCGCGGGGCTATGACTGCACGATCGTGAACGGGCAGGTGTTCATGGAGAAAGGCGAGCACTCGGGGGCGTTTGCCGGCACAGTGCTGAGAAGCGGCTGACCGCACCGGCACCTCGACACGCCCGCCACAGCTTGGTGCCGGATCCGGAAATCCGGCCCAGGCACGGGGGTTGCGGCGATCCCCGTTGTTGCGCCGGCGCGTGGTCTCACGCCGTCTGGCGCTCAAAGCTCGATACCGAGCTCCGCTAGCGCGGCCTCGAAAATCGGTACCCAGCCGCGATTCGCGGCCGGGCTCGCCGGGCTGGGGTGGGGAGCCATGCCGACGATAATCTCGGGATCGAGGCTTGGGTTCCTGGCAATGCGGTCGGTGGCGAACCGGCCGATACCAACCGCGTAGGCCGGCCTTAGCGTTTTCAGGAGCGCAGCGAGCGCTTCATCACAGATCGCGAACAACGCTGCGCGTTCTTGCGGCCGCAGCTTGTCGGGCGTGCGGTTGCGGCCGCTCTCTTCCATGAAGGATAGCGGACAGTAATTCCATACGAAGAATCGCTCAAAGAAGCGCTCCGGCGTGCCGAACCGGGCTTCCGCCCACTGCCAGATCCGCGTCCCGCTCACCTCGTTGCGCGGGCAATCGAAACCCAGCACCTCGCGTTTCGGGTGCTCGTCGGCAGGCTTGTTCACCTTGCCAGTAATGCCGATCCAATCCCGCACGCGTCCGACATCGCCAAACGGCACCCCGGTTTGCGCCATGCCGAATGGGCCCGGATTCATGCCAACGAACACCGCCTCCTTCGGACCGCTCGCATAACGTTCGAGATAAGTACGATGCGGCGCCCAAGCATAATCGATGGGGTTGTACACGTGGGTAACCGGCTCGCCGAATTCGAGCTCGGAGACGCGCTCACGCAGCCGGCGCGCAATGGTCAGGGGAGAGAGAGTGCGACTCACGGCGCGGCGTGGGGCTTCACGCCGACGGCGCCGCGCGCGCAGGCATTCGGATCGATGCGCTCGACGTCGCCTTCGCAAGCACGCGCCCAGCGCCATCGATGACCTGCCCTTCCAAAAACGCCGTCTTGGAGCCGACGCGGTCAATCGAACCTTCCACGACATACTCGGCATCGGGCGGGATCGGGCCGTAGTAGACGGTCTTGATCTCGAGGCTGACCAATGTGGTGCCTTTGCCACCGTAGACGAACACCGCGCTCGACATGGCGCAGTCCAGCCACGCCGTAACAAACCCGCCCTGCACCACACGCGAGTTGTTGCAGTGATGCAGGGCGGCGCGGAACCGCAACCGGGCCTGGCCGATGTCCCGGTCGATCGTATCTGTACCGACAAATCCCAACGCTTCGAGCATGCCGGTGTCGTCGCGGTGATGCCGCGAGCGGTCCTCGCTCATCGTGCAATTTTCCCCGCGTTGGCCGCTTGCATGGATTTCGCCAACGCGTCCGAGCCAACGAGGGTGCGGTGCATCAATCGAAGTTCTTCATGAGGATAATCGTGTTTGACCATGTGCAACGCCTGACGGTTGTCCCAGATCACCACATCGCTCGAGCACCACTCGTGCCGGTAGACGAACGCGTCTTGCTCACAATGCGCGATCAGCTCGGCGAGCAGTGCTTGTGACTGCGCTTCACTGATACCGTCGAACTGCTCGATGCGCACGGGGTTGAAATAGAGCGCCTGTTTACCCGTCACGGCGTGCGTTCGCACCAACGGATGCCGCGCGCTCGGTGCGCGGGCTTGCTCTTCGGGCGTCATGGTTTGCAAGCGCCGTTTTGAATACTTCGACAGATAAACGTGATGGCCAACGAGCCCGTCGACCCTAGATTTCAACGAAGGGGAAAGCCCCTCGTAAGCGGCAGTTTGATTGGTAAAGCTCGTCGCACCGCCGCGGCTCGGCAAATGCAGCGCGTGCAGCATCGTGCCCCACGGCGGCTCGGGCAAGTGTGAGTGATCCGTATGCCAGCTACCGCCGATTTGAAGTGGACGGTTGTCGCCTTGCGTATCCAAGTGCCGGCTAGAGAGGACGCGAAGCTCGGGAAATCCGTCGACTTGATATTCCTTGCGCTGGATCGGCTGTTGGACCGGTGTGCCGAAGATGTGGGCAAGCTCTAGAAACTCAGCGGGACCGACGTCCTGACCGCGAATGCACAGCACGACGTTCTCGACCCAGGCTCGGTTCAGGGCTGCCCGCATCTCGTCACTAATAGGCGCGTCGAGCGAGAGCCCGACGACCTCCGCCCCGAAGGGCATGAGCGGACGCAGTTCAAAACTTTGGGTCACGGGGCTTACTCTTCGAAGATCTTCATCCCAAGGCCACCATCGCGGGCCATCTCAAGCGCCGCCCCCAGTGGCAAATCGGCCGCGCGGCGGATCGTTTGCTTCGTCATCCAAAGCGCATCGTGATCGAATCCGGCAAGCTGCTCGGCCATGGCCATCGCGCGGTCGGTCAGCTCGTCGTCGGGGACGACCCGGTTGATCATACCGAGCTCGAGGGCGCGCGCCGCGGAAATGTTCTCGCACAAGGTCAGCAACTCAAACGCGGCCTTACGCCCGATCTGATGCACAATGGCGGGGGAAACGGCAGTCGCCGCCAACCCGACTTTGAGCTCTGGATAGCCGAACACGGCGTTCTCCGCCGCCACGACCAGATCGGAGCTCACCGCGACATTACACCCGCCGCCAAGCGCATAGCCGTGAACTTCAGCGACGATCGGGGTATTCGTTTCCGTTAGTTGCTTGTACAGACGTACAGTGCGATTGCTCGCCGCCACGACCTCGCGCGCTGTGGGCGGCGCAGCATCGGCCGATTTTGAGATATCCGCTCCAGCGCTGAACGCGCGGCCAGCCCCTGCGAGGACAATTACCGCAACCTGATCATCTTCGTCCGCGGCCCGCAAGCTGGCAATCATCGCCTCGACCAACGCCGGATTCATTGCGTTGAGCTTCTCAGGGCGGTTCATCGTAATGCGCCGAACCGCTCCTACGGTCTCGGTTAGAACAACGTCACTCACTGGCCCCCTCCTTCGGATCCGTTTCGTTGGCCGATTCCGCCTTCACCAGCTCCTCGGCAATAATTTGGCGCACGCGACCGCGAAACCGGTTCGCGGGCAGCTTACCTTTCTTCGTTAGCTTTACATCGGAAGCGGCGAGCAGCAACGCCGGGTGCAATCCCATTGTTCCGTCCTCCTTCGGGACTACCCACTCGGGCAGCTGACCGCGGTGGACGAGGTCATACAAGCTCCAAAAGCGGTAGATGAAAGGGCGATAGAAAGGATAGCCCGGCCCAAAATGCTCGCGGAGCGCTAGCACGACACGCGCGTACGGGTCCTTCTGCAGTCGTTCACGCACGTCCTGCGGGATTTCACCGGTCACCTCAGCGATGGTCATGTCCGGCTCGTCGCTCGCCGCTTCATCGTCCGTCTGTGCCATCTCAACCGGCGACGGGGCATCGGCGCCCATCAACGCCCTCATCGCGATCTGGTACGCGGCGACGAACTCCTGCCAAGGCATGCTCGTTGCGTCTAGCTTTGGTCGTTTTTGACTCATAGCATCTACATACCCTCGAGGAGGATCCCCGGAATGCCCGTTACATTGGACCAAGCGAGCCGCATCGTCGACGCCGCGCTCGAGACCGGCCGCATCCACGATTTCATGCCACTCACCGTCGCGGTGCTCGACCCAGGCGGTCACATCGTCGCGCTGAAGCGCGAGGACCGCTCGGGGATCCTACGCCCGGACATCGCAACGGGGAAGGCATGGGGTGCGCTCGGCATGGGCGCACCGAGCCGCTCGTTACGCGACCGGCTCATCGACCGACCACACTTCATCGCAGCGTTGACTGCCGCCTCGAACGGGCGCTTCGTCCCGGTGCCAGGGGGCGTGCTCATCCGCGATGTCGACGGCGAGGTTCTCGGCGCGGTCGGCGTAAGCGGCGACACCTCGGAGAAAGACGAGCTTTGCGCGGTAGCTGGAATCAAAGCCGCGGGCCTACGCTCAGACCCCGCCGAACCACCGGTCGACTGGGAACGCTCGAGCCTATAAACGGACTTCGCCTCTCCTTAGGCTCAACCAACGGTCGGATAACGTTCGAGCGGCAAGTTGAACAGATCAATCACATTGCCGCGTAAGATCGCGTGGCGTTCCTCTTCGTTGAGGTGCGCCGCGTGCTCGGCGAGCAGTGCTTGCGATTTGGGCCACGTCGAGTCTGTGTGCGGATAGTCGTTGGCCCAGAGCAATCGCTCCACGTTAACGAGTTCCTTCAGCTTGAAGGCCACCCAATCGTCCTGGAACGTCGCCCAAACGTTCGCGCGAATATACTCGCTCGGGAGCTTCGAGAGCCCGCGCAAAAGACCATCGTCTTTCGCATTGAACACCGCATGGTCCATTCGGTACATGTAATGTGCGAGCCAGCCCGCGTCGGATTCTGCGCTGACAAGCTTGAGCCCGGGGTTGCGCTCGAACACCCCACCCAAGGTGAATAACCCAACGATGTCCTGAATCGCCCGAATAATCCCCATGAAAGCGTTGACCGGATGACCGCGCTCGGGCTTGAACGCGTGCTCGGTGCTCCCCCGTTTCGCAGTCAGGATGTGAAAGCAGATCGGGAGCTCGAGGTCGGTCGCGCACTGCCACAAAGCATCGTAGTCGGGGTGGTCGTAGTCCTCGTAGATAGGATCCCCCACCATCATCATGCCCACGTGACCTTGCTCTTTCGCTATCTGGAAGTCTTTGATAGCGGCATCGATGGACGTCACAGCGGTCATCGCGAGCCCGAACAAACGGTCGGGTGCATCGGCGCAAAACGACTGTAGCCAACGGTTGTAAGCCTTGAAGCAAGCATCCTTGTACTCGGTATCCGGATGCGTGCAGAGCACCATGCCGACCGACGCATAGATCACCTCGGCGGCGATGCCGTCACGATCGAGATCCGCCAGACGCGCCAACCCCTGATACGCGCCGGGCCGCACGTCAGCAAACGTCTTGGTACGCAAGGTCGCCTGGCGCTCAGAAGGTTTGATGCCCGCTCCATCGATGAAGCCGAACGGTACGCTGTTGTCCAAGCCGTCGATAAGGAACTGTTCGCGACCACTCTCATGACGGACCACGCGCGGCGCCCGATCACGGTACTTCGGCTCGATGAAATCGAGGTAGCAGTTAGGTGGTTCGACAATATGGGAATCCGCGGAAACTGCGCCCGGGTAGAACATCGCTCTCTCCTTGAGGTCGTCCTCGTGGGATGCATTATGGCGCAAACGCGGTAATCCGCCAGAACGCGCCAAACAGCGCTTGGCCCCGATTCGGGAGGCTAATCGGCTTCCAGCGCTTGGGCGGCGTGGCCGCTGCGAAGATAGGCTCCTTGGGCCGCGAGCTTGCGCTGGAGCGTTTCGATATTGACCGCGCGCGGCTCGATGCCCGCACTCGAAGCGAGCGCCGCCGCGACGCCCGCTGCTTGCCCCGTGAGCCAGCACTGCGGGATCTCCCGCATGAATCCGTGGGAGTTGGGATCGCACGAGATGTGGCGACCGGCAGCAAGCAATCCATCCAAACGGGCGGGAACCAGTGCGCCGTACGGAACCGAGATGTTCGGAAACTTGGGGGACACCGACGGGCTGACGCCGACCTCATCGGGAAACACAGCGCCGGACGGCCACTGCGCACGCGTTATCTTCGACGTACCAACGAGGCGCCGGGTGTGCCGCACCCCGAGCTGGGGACCGCTCAACACAAGGTACGCGTTCTCGAACCCGGGGCCGTTCTCACGATAGAACGCCACCATGGCGCTCATAATCCGGTGCGAACGGATCTCGACGTCGCTCAAGTCGTCGACGTTGAGCCCAGAGTAGCCGGACTGACGCGGTCCCATGAACAACGCGATGTCCTTACGCCATGAGACGAAGGGACGCTCGAAGAGCCGCAACTGCTCACGGCCGCGCTTCAATAGGGCCGAGTATTGCTCGGGCTGCGAAGCCCTGAATTCAGTCCAGACGTCCATGTCGACACCGGCGACCAGAAAGGCGGTATTCATGGTGTGGTGAATGTCGTCTTGCTCGATGTCCTCCTCGGTCTGCTCACCCGCCCGGGCGAACACATCGCCGTCGCCCGTACAGTCGATCACTACGTCGGCATAGATTGCTTGCCGGCCTTCCTTGGATTCGAACACCACCCCTCGCACCGCACCGTCTTCCACGATGGGGACGCTAGCCCACGCGTGCAGCACCAGCCGAACGCCGCGCTCGAGGCACATCTCCTGGCTCAAGTGTTTGAGCCGCTCAGGATCGATGGTCGGCGACCACGTCACCGTGCCGTGAAACACCGCGGTCCGCAGCGACCAGTGCGCGACCCGATCGGGTACCTTAGAACCCCATTCCTCACGCGGTGGACCCGCGACTGCGTCAGCGGGAAGCCGATCGAAGATCTCCTCGGCAAAGCCGCGGATCACCGCCGCGCCGGCCCAATCAGACATCCGATCGATCCAGATCACGAGCCCGCCTGTCGATAAGCCGCCAAGGTGGTTGTATCGCTCGAGCAACGTCACGCTGGCACCCTCCCGGGCCGCCGCGATGGCTGCGGCCGTCCCCGCCGGCCCACCGCCGACCACCAACACGTCGCAACGCTGGTAGATCGGGATCGCCCGGGAAGGCTCGACGTAGGTGCTGCCAGGACGCGGTAGCCGGTCCGTCGGTGCGCGGTCGAATATATCCGAGGTCAAGATGCGCTCATCGGTCTGCTTCCGGTCGATTCGGTCCATGGCCCGCTCCTGGTATGCGAATGCGTCGTCTACTTCGTCCACCCTTTCGACAACGGCACGTAGTGATACGCGTTGAAATGCCGGTCGGCGAACCGCCACCGACCATTCTCCTTGCGGTAAGTGTCCAAATAGTGGCCGGCGCACGTATAGGCCTCGCCGTCGTCCACGATGCGGATCTCCACCGAGCAGCGACCGGAGGCTTGCGTGTCGCTGTGGAGATCGACCACGTTATTCTGAATGAATGGCTTATGGGTCTGTCCGCCGACGCCGCCGCCGTAGAACTCGGTGAGCTCCGCGCGCCCACTCACCACCTTGCGGCGCATGCGGAAGACCCCATCTTCACAAAACAACGCCACGATCGTGGCGTTGTCACCGTCTGTCACTGCATGACAATAACGCGCGGTGAGCTCGCGGATCTCGTCCTTCGCCTCCAGCGCGGCGATACGTTCTTCTATGCTCGACATCTCCCCTCCTCCTTCCTTGGAACCGGATACTAATTTCCGAACAATTGCTTGACAGCCCCTCCGATGGCCTCCGCGGCGCCTTTGGCAGTCTCGCCTACCTTTGTCACGACCCCTTGGACCGGCGATGGCGGCTTCGCCGACGCCGACGCCTTGCCATCCCCCTTCGCGCCCTCCTTGGCCACAGCCAAGCAAGGATTGTCGCCCGAGCCCCCATCCCATCCGCCGCCCACCGCGGCAGCGCCTGCCGTCGCGAGGCCCGTCAAGCCCAGCAACGCCGAGGGCGGGAACAGAAATGCCGCCGCTACCGCGCCCGCGCG
>Ga0310344_10003151_pt1 | contig 12321 bp, 10 predicted proteins | sample HC15DNA20200_MG_FD_203801 | JGI IMG/M metagenome (GOLD analysis project Ga0310344, IMG submission 203801) | Marine microbial communities from station ALOHA, North Pacific Subtropical Gyre - HC15-DNA-20-200_MG | ecosystem: Environmental > Aquatic > Marine > Oceanic | place: Pacific Ocean: North... | reverse complement strand
TTTAGTTTGTCCTTAGGAGATTAAGGCTCCGTTTTAGGAGCATGCTTGAGATAGCTAGTAACGCGACCGGGACAAGCAATGACATCCAGCCGGTCCTGTGAACCATCCGAAACCAAAGGATATCCACGGCACCAGCGTCCTGAAACGACTCAGCGAAGACACGCTCCAAGAACTGCCAAGCACCATATAGAGGATACGCCGCAAGCTGCCAAACGTTGCCATCTCCAAGGTTGCCGAAGCCTCCAAGTATGTCGGTAACAACTCCTGGAACCGCCCAAAGCAGGCCAAGGGCAAGAAGGAGTGCTGGCACCCAACCACTAGTCTTTTCTGATAGACGCTCGACTCCACAACCAGCCACCACCGCAAGTAGTGGAATTGCCGGTCCAAAGAGTCGAAGTCCCCAGCACCAACCTCCCCACCACATATACCAGGCAACGGTACTAGCGAGAAGGGTTACCGAGAGGACCAGAATTGCAACCGCTTCGCGTGTCCGACCACGGCTTGCCAGGACAACTAGGCCAAGTGGAACCAGCACCACCGCTGGAAACTCCCAGATGAGACCTCGCCCTGGGCTGACGAGGGCTCCGGCCCATCTTTCGAAACTGGGAGCCACCCATGTGTTGTCCGCGTCGTAACCAAAACGCAGGAACTCGCCGAAGCGTAGGTAGTTGACGAGCAGCGTTACCACAGCGCCAACCATTGCACCACCACCCAACACAAACAACGGTTTTAATAGTTCCTGGATCCGTTGAAAAGAGAATCCATTCGGCCACAAAAACACCATGGCGATCGGCAGAAGCAGCAAGCCTTCAAATGGTCTCGTCAGGATTGCATAAGAAGCTGCCACCGCACAAGCGACCAATGAAGGCCATTCTCCCTTAGCCCGAAAGCGAACAGCGAACAGTAACGTCGCGATCCAGCAGAGGCCCTCCAAAGGCTGTGCAAAATCACCTCGAGAATACACGAGCGCAGACGACCCGAGGCCATAGAAACCCATACCCCACAGAGCAGCCCTTCCACTGCATCCGAACTCGGTGATCAGGCGAGCTACCAGATAAGCAGCAGTCGCTACCACCAACGCATGAACCCAGCACACACCAACCGCATAAAGAGGGTCCTGATACAACTCGCGCAAATAAAACTCATAGACATCCGTCGGAGCCTCTACAGAAATCGGCACCCAAGGCCACAAAGCCTTCGACGCGAACACACCAGGTACATACAATAAAGACAACCCGATCCCATACATACTGTTCCACGTCGGCTCGGGCCTCCAGGTCCATACCGGGAACTGGAACTGAATAGAATGGTCAAACACAAAGGCGTAGGCTTGGCGAACCATATAGAGTCCATCCATACTGGACATATGACCATTCATGACCGCCAAATAAAATATCCCCAACGCCAGCGCAGTGAATCTGTGGGCAGAACGAACCGACCGCCAGGAAGCGTCAGACTCCACACGAATCAATGGGCGACCTTGAGAGCGTAACGGCTTAGTCTCCGACCCAGAGGTCATTAGCCCGTCTCCTCTCTCGTAGGATGGACCTTTTCGAATCCTCCAAAAGTTCTGTCATGCACCGATAAGGAACTAGCAAGCCTACGATCGCCTCGGCTAAACCGGTAGTAAAACTCAACCGCCGTAACAGACAGAACCATCACCACCAACAAACCTACACCAATACGGAAATATCTGGGCTCATAAGAAAATCTAACAACATCACCATCGCCAACCCTTATAGCCCCAAGCACGCCATTAGCCCTAACGATATCTACCGGAACCCCTCCAACATTCCCAGACCAGCCCGGATACAACGCCAGCTTCTCAGATGCAACCAGCCAACCGTTAGCAGTGGCTCCGAACTCAAGGTGGTTGTTGTCATGTCGCGAAAAGGTCGCCGGTTGCAAATCCAAAGGCTCCTGCTCCAAGAGACGCAACAACAACTGTTTTGCTTCAGGACTACCCCAGGACACTACATTACGAACCTCATCGCCAACCGCGAAGAGTCCGTCGACAGGAGGAACGATGTCGTTAGGTGTGAGATGCAACAGCACAGTAGTAACAGGATCAAATTGAGGCATGCGCAATACATCAAGGACTGCTTCAAACACGGGCCGCTCAGGCCCTACGAATCCTATGGCTCGTGAAGCGACCCAGCCTCTCGGCAGCCAGTACTCATTCTCATAGATATACGGCCCCGAAGACTTGCCAGGCTGACACACCTCAAGCGGACATCGTTCGACTTCAAGTTCAAGCCCCAATCCAGGAACAGATCTGATAGCTGTTGACAACACGTAACGGACGTTCAGCAATCCCCAGAGTCTGGCAGGATGTAAATAGCTCTCTCCCAAAAACGTTCGATGACCTGCCTGATCAAAATCACCTGGCAAATAGTCACGATGCTCACTAGGCGTGTAGCTTGTGATGGCCTCAAGCCCCAGCGGAACAGTGATATTGTCCGCTCCCCAATGCCGATCTGGAGACTCCCAAATGTGAACGCGGCTACCCGACGCATGATCAGCCAACCAGCGCATTGCGTGGTTTGCCTCACGCTCGACACGAGGGTCAGCCATGGGTGGGGTATCCGGAGCTATGGACCATGCCTCGTTAACAAACGCGATAAACAATATGGCAAACAGGCCAACGCCCCATGCCCTCGCACGTAATAGCTGCCATATGCCTTCCATCCCGGACGCAAGTAGCAGCGGCCCAGAGAGCGCGACCATCACCAAGGCGCGCTCAGGTATTCTCTGATACCGAAATCCTGGAATGTACAACCAAAGAAATTCGTAGATCGGTGACATCGTTGCCGCTCCAATGCCCAACAGCACCGATAACGCAAGCCACAACCCGGCACGGCTTGGCCCCTTCACCAGAAACCAACCCAGACCCACACACATCACAGCTACCGCCATCACTGACGGCAACGGATGGGCCACTTCACTGATGCCAACCGAAGATTGTTCTAGTGACAGCCCCCCACCCCGTCCGGTAAGTTCGAGGTAAGCAAGCATCGGCAACATCTTTGGTGCAGCAGTCATAACAAAGCACACCGCGGATACCAAGCCCACACGACCGATGTTCAGTATCCTAGGTAAAAACCCTAGACCGATCGAAGTAAAAATAAGTAGGAAAAACACGAACACTGTGTACAGGACGACGCTTGACCCTCCTTCAAGCACCTGCAGTCCAGTCACGACACCTACCCCGACGGCATATCTCCACCAAAGGGATCGGCTACTCACAGCAGCCCACAGGAAAAACATCGCCCATGGTGCTAAACACATGGGTTCGACATAGCTCAGATGACCCGCCCGAAAATGATCAAGAAGATATGTCCCAATACCAAACGCAAATGCGCCAACGGCAGCAAACATTGCAGCAATATGCAACCGCCGAGCCATGGCAAAAACGCCAAGCATTCCGACAACTACGTGAGCGACTGCCCCCCACTTCACTGCTGCTTCAACAGGAACAAAGCCACCTAGGAATGTCGCCAAACTCAATGCACTGGCTTCTGGTGCTTCAAACTGCGGTGCTCCAGCATTGGTAAATGGATTCCAGAAAGCCAGTTGCCCCTCGTGCCAGACCGCGTTTATCGCTACACGAAGCCAAGGGGCGCCATTTGGAGTCAGGTCACTACCCTGAAATGAAAGTGTCGGATCACCACGCGCAGGCAACGTGTGAATGACCAAAAAGGCACGCAACTGCCAAACAACCGCAGCGACCGCTATAAGCAGTGGTCCCCACGTGCGGAGTTTCTGTCGAAGTGAACTAGACATGATGCGGGAGTGAACCCGCTGGCACACTCTTACTCCACGTGCCGCGAAAGAAGGAATGAACCCAACTCGATGAACTGCATACAGTGCACACAGATGGTCACACGCCAGCACCTAGAGCACTCGACCCTCCGAGCAAGCGAACACCAGCACGATTGCAAGCGCGAAAGGTCCGATGTCACCTAGAAACGACTCAACTGTCAGATCGACAACACATCATCCAATATGCAAAATACTTACGGAAGAGCAAACGCCAAGATTTCTCCAGAAGTATTAACATCACCTGAAGAGACCAAGAGATACTGCTTACCATCTGCTTCATAGGTAACCGGTGGTGCCAGTGTTCCAGCAGGTAATTCCGTTTCCCAGACTATGTCACCGGTAGACTTATCGTACGCTCGAAACATCCGCCCCCCATAATTGGTAACGATCTCAGGAGGCATCCCTTCTGGCACCCTGGCGCCACCAGGTAGATTGGTCGAACCTTCTCCTAGAAACAATAGGGTCTTAGTCAAAAGAGGGCCAGGGCGACCCGGCCCGCCAAGTGGACCGAGATTAAGATGACGGATGGCCGGGTGATTGCGCGGACCATCACCGTTAGGGGTCATCCAAACGATCTCACCTCTATTCATATCGATAGCCGTAATGCGACCATAAGGGGGTTTAAACAGGGGTAGTCCGCGGGGCCCCCCTATCCATTGGCGGCTACCTTTCACATAGGCCAGATTCGTGCGATCCGGATTTCCCTCAAGAACATCCGCAACAAACGGCGATGTAATCGACGGGATGTATAACATCCCCGTTTCGGGATCAAAGGCGCCGCCCTGGACATCGGCTCCGCCCTGCGACCCAGGCAGTTGAATTGTCCCCTGCCTGTCATTCGGACCGTCCCCGCGAACAGATGGAGGGGTGAACATGGGACCAATCACATAACGTTCGGTAATCGCTACCGCCTCAGCTCGTAGCTCAGGCGTGAAGTCGATCAAGTTGTCGATAGTCGCACCTTGTCGGTCAAACGCTGGTGGCTTTGTCGGAAAAGGCTGCGTCAGCGAGGTTAGCTCCCCAGGAACACCAGACTGAGGTACCGGGCGCTCCTCAATGGGCCAAATCGGCTGTCCCGTTTCTCGATCGAATACAAACACGAACGCCTGCTTCGTAAGTTGAGCTACAGCCTTGATTTCACGGCCATCAACCGTGATGTCCATCAGAATCGGCGCTGCAGGGAGGTCATAATCCCAGAGCCCATGGTGAACAGTTTGAAAGTGCCAAACGCGCTCACCAGAAGCAGCATCAACACAAACGAGACTCTGCCCATATAAGTTATCCCCACCCCGATGCCCACCGTACATATCGTTGGTCGGAGAGGTCACAGGCATATAGATGTAGCCTAGCTCTTCATCCGCACTAAACAACGACCAAACGGGAGCGTGTCCGGAGTACTCCCAAGAATCGTCTTCCCAAGTATCGGTACCAAACTCTCCTGCTTGGGGAATCGTGTGAAACACCCAACGTAGTTCACCAGTCCGCACGTCAAACGCTCTCACGTCGCCGCGAATTGCTTCCTTCGTCTGGAAGGTATCTGACATGGATTGCCCCAGCACAACCACGTCCTGCACCACCGTCGGAGCACCACCCCAGCGATACCGTGCCCCCTCTGATAGACCGATAGTCAGATGCACCCGTCCGTCGTCCCCAAAGTTTTCGAATAACTCGCCGGTCATGGGATCCAAAGCATACAAAAACTCGCCTCGCTGCGACAGAATGCGAGCTTCGTTCCCCTGTGTCCAGTAAGCCACCCCGCGGGTACCAGCCCCGCGCAAATCTTCGTCACCTCCGAATGGGGACTGGGTCCACACTGTTTCACCCGTGGCCACATCAAATGCCTCCACAAGGCCGATCGTGTTAGGAACGTAACCGATTCCACCAATAACGAGTGGCGCCGCACTCGATTGATTAGAGAATCTCAGGTCAGGATCCATCGCTGTGTAGGCGGGGTCCACCAGAGGGCGCCGCCAAGCGATCTCCAAACTACCGACATTATTGGCATTGACTTGGTCCAGTGCCGAATACTTCGTACTCCCAAGATCGCCAGCAAAACTTTTCCACTCACCGTCAACGGCGCCATTCTGAGCAAGCGCGCTAGCAGCAACAAGCAACAAACCTGGGACAATTATCCAGAACGTATGGCTGGCACGCATCTACGGTTCCTCCTTCAAAGACATTCAACCTTCACGGCAGATTCCTGATTATATCTAGCAGACCACGGAAGAATAAATGACACCTGACTGGACCAACATCAAGACAGCTTATCTCGCCGTTGAGCATTCGTCCGCGGCAACCGTTTCACAATAGCACTGTAGTTCAACAATATTCTCTTCTCCGCCATGATTTCTCCACGGACAAACGCTAGCGACCGGGTTCGACGAACCACCTTAGCTGTCGATTGGATGAAATCCCCAACCTCACCAGGCGCTATGAATTCGCAATTGAGCGACACGGTGACACAGCGTTCACCCGGAAGACCATGGATAGCCGTTAGGCACAACGCAAAGTCCGCAAAGGTCATCAACATGCCACCATGGATCTTCCCAGACGTGTTCGCATGCCGCGGGCCTGCTTCAAATGCGAAAATCAAGTCACCAGTGCCGGTCTCTTTGAAGCAGAGTGGCCCCACCAAATCCTCAAATGGATCGACATACTCGAATAGCTGATAGCCTTCTGGTATCTTCATAACTCCTGAACAACTCATTCGAGTCGAAGAATTTCATGAGGGTGCTCTAGCCAATAGTCAGGAGAGTAGGGCTTGAATTTCTCTCTGGTAAACGGTCCCCACAAAGCCCCTGCGGTAAGCACGTGAGCCAACCGCCCAGCCTGACAATCATGAGGTGAATCACCAACAAACACAGCCTGTCCTGCATCAGCATTCAGTCTAGATAGTCCTTCAGTCACTGGGATTGGAGACGGCTTATGCTCAGTCACGTCATCCGCAGTCACCAATGCCTCAAAGAAACCATCGAGCGCACAATGCCGCAAACCACGTTCGGCACCCACTTTGTTCTTGCTAGTCACAATGCACATTCGAGAACCCCGAACTTTCAATTCAGCGATCACTTCTCGAATGCCAGAATAGGGTTTGACCAACCGATCATGGTGTTCATGGTTATGAGCACGATAGGTAGCGGTCATATCCACAAGTTCCTTCTCGCTTCGGGCATATCGCGCTAACTGCGGACGCAATGGAGTACCAAACCCAGCCCGCCATTCTTCCTCAGAGGGGACCATCCCAAGATGCACGTTCATCGTGTATCGAAAGGATGACATGATCAATTCTGTCGAGTCGATCAGGGTGCCATCTAAATCAAAGAGGAATGTGGACAAATTGCTCATCAGCGTTGCAAATTATACCTTCCGACAGGCAGGATCACTCTACTCCCTCACAGACTGCAGGCACTACAATAACTACGGAAAGCACTGCCGCATGAGTCGCTACGAACGATTACGAAAGGGTTGTTTTCACATATCGATGACATCCGCAATCCTTGGGGATCACAACTGTGGAACATGAGCCACCTATTTACCTCGACTATAACGCCAGCACGCCAATCGCACCATCGGTTGCCGCCGCCATGCAACCATTCCTGAACCAACATTTCGGAAACCCATCCAGCAGCCATTGGGCAGGACGACCGGCCCGTGACAGTATCGAAACAGCCCGCGGCCAGATAGCTTCCTTGCTTGAATGCAACACAGAGGAGATTGTCCTTACAAGTGGCGGCAGCGAAGCTAACAACCAAGCGATCAAGGGTGTCTTTTTGGGTTCGGCTGCCCCTCCGCACATCATCATATCTACCGCAGAACATCCAGCAGTCACTGAGCCCTGCCGGATGATGGCAACCCTAGGAGCAACAATCACCAAGATTCCCGTGGACAGCTATGGGCTTGTCGATCCAGACGATGTCCGCCGTGCGATCAGATCAGACACTGCTTTGATCAGCGTGATGCATGCAAACAACGAAGTGGGCACTATTCAACCAATTGCCGCCATCGCCGGAATCGCGAGGGAACACGGCGTTCTCTGCCACACAGATGCAGCCCAATCAGTTGGAAAAATTCAAACCACCGTTGATGGCCTTGGCGTCGACCTGCTTAGTCTCGCTGGCCACAAACTTTACGCACCAAAAGGCATAGGCGCCCTATTCGTGCGGCACGGTGTTACCCTGACCTCACTTATTCACGGCGGCAACCATGAAAGGGGGCAACGAGCCGGAACGGAAAGTGCACTACTCGCTGTCGGCCTTGGGGCCGCCTGTCACCTAGCTGTGACTGAGCCCTGCTTCGGACACATGTTGGAGCTTAGGGACCGATTATGGCAGAGACTGAAATATCATCTTGGTGGCCGTGTGCAGTTAAACGGACACCCGACCGAACGTCTACCCAACACTCTAAACATTTCTTTCCAAGGCTTAATCGCAGACAAACTTCTTTCGCAATTACCCAGCGTAGCGGCATCTACTGGATCGGCCTGCCACGCAGGGCTCCCATCAGCATCGCCCGTTCTAACTGCCATGGGTCTACCCCTAGACCAGGGGTTGGGTGCCGTCCGGTTCAGCCTTGGGCGGAACACAACCGAGGACGAGATCGATACTGTAGTGAAAAAAATTGTCAAGTGCGTAACTGATCCAGCGACCATGTCAGCGTGAACTGGGTTCTGCCGCTTCGGTGCCCAAAGTAGACGCTACCTCACAGCAACACCAAGCTCATCAAACGTCCGAAGGGCAATAGCGTCCACAGACCTGAAACCGCGTTGCAAGGGGTAGACAGCCCGCTATGAACACGTTCTCAAGTCCCAACCTAGAGCGCGAATCAATTCAGAAATCAGAAACAAACACCGGAAAAAATGCCATCCCCGTAACGTATAAGACATAGAGGAGGAGCAGCAAGACTCCTCCACCCCTATAAAAACTACCCGTCCGGAAAGCCAAGCCGATGAAGGCGGCAAAGAAAATTCCGAGCCACCCGTAGGAGTAGACCTGCGTAAAGCGAGTGAGAGTTAAGGGTGAAACCGATCCAGCCCAGCCCACAATGAGAAAAAGGTTAAGCACATTGGCCCCTAGGATATTTCCGAGCGATAGGTCTGGCACCCCTTTACGGGCTGCCGCAACTCCAGTGACAAGCTCGGGGAGCGATGTTCCAATCGCTACGATCGACAAGCCTATAATCACCGAGGGGAGTCCAAGCGACAGTGCAAGCAACTGCCCATATTTGACCAACAACCAGCTTCCTCCGACAATCAAAACCAAACCTAAGCCAAACAACACAATAGCCCGTTTCAATTCAATGGGCCCCTCTAACGCAGGGGCGTCATCGCGCTGTCGTCTAATTGCCAGAAAATCCCAGATGAGATATGCGAAAGCTAATCCGAGAAGAACTGCAGCCAAGGGGCGTTCGAGTGTCCGGTCCCACGTGAAAATTACAACTAGGACACCAGCTGCTACCATCCAGGCTGCACGTTTTATAAGGCTTCGCCTTTCAACATGCACCGGGTTCAAGAAGGCAACCATACCAACTATCAGGCCAACATTGCAGATACAAGAACCGACCGCATTTCCCAAAGCAATTCCGGAATCTCCAACAGCACTAGCCACTGTGGAAACCACCAGCTCAGGCATCGTAGTAGCCAAGCTCACGAGCGTCCCGCCAATAACGAACCTTGGCACACGCAGCACGCGACCAATGACTAAACTTGAATCAACAAACAAATCGCCGCCTTTAGCCAAGACTGCGAGGGCTAATCCGATCAGCGCGAAATAAACAATCACCGATTGATACTATCGACTAAAGATTATGAAGAGACACCCAGATCTCACCGGAGACTGGACCCGGGCTACGGTCTAGAGCGGACCAAGAAGACTCACCCCATCAAGAAGCTGTATTGAACGAACTCCAGAAGTCACCACTGTGCCACGATCGCAACGAAATTCCATATTTAAGCCAATACCTATCCAAGCAGGTTTCAAGCAGCTACCTCCCAGGCTCGAACCGCTGAAGCCCACCTCGGTCAAATCCGGAAATAGCCTACCACCTCTGACCAGCATAGCCATGCCCTGTGGCTCAAGCGCTACAACTTCATAGACCGTATTGAGTGTCTGAATCCTGATAAAAGTCAGTGGCTCCAATTCGGCCAGATCGATTCCTTGACCACGCGACACCTGAGCAACGAAGCCTTCCAAGGTGTAGCGACTTGGTGAATTGCCCTCAGCACCAGGCTGAGCAGAAAAGTGCCGGAACTGAAAACTTCGATTACAACCGCGTGCCATATTAAGCCTATTAGACGGGAGCATTATAGCCGACAAAAGAGACTCCGACCCTCACCAGAGTCGGCCTGATACCATTGGGCCTAGTTTGATAAAGTGTACCTAGCCGGCCAATTCTTGCTCATCTTGACCAAGCGAACAAGTCATAGGCCAAGAACCAAGACAGCCACTCCACTGGCGGCCACAGCCAGACCCGCCATTACATCTAGGTACTGCTCACCCCTTCCCACATCGACTCGACTCAATCCCAGGACTCCTAATGCCACCGTCACCAGCATAGTCCCTATGGTCAAGACCCCGAAAACACAAATAACACTGACCAGTTGGAACCAAGCCTGAGTCAAGGCCGGCACCATCATCAGCGGAATCAAGGCCTCACACGGACCGAATGCAAATATCACAAAAAGCGCTAACGGTGTAACACCGCGCTTAAAATCGTGAGGGTGCAGATGCTCACCACGATGTTGATGGGAATGGCTGTGTGCAGTCCCATCTGCATGAACATGCATGTGATTGTGGCTGCGCCCACGGAGATGGTTCCAAGTAGCCCACGCAGCATAGCCCAATCCAAACCCGATCAGTAACGTTGCGGCTACGTTACCACGTACCGACTCCAGCCAAGACAGCCTATCGAGCGCTAACCCAAGAACCACCCCGACAAGCCCAATCAGCACAGACGATGCAACATGCACGAGACCACATCCCGCTGTTACCCAGAGCGTCCTACGCAAGGACCAGCCCCGAGCTCGACTCAAAGCAATAAACGGGATCGAATGATCAACACCGATGAGTGTATGGAGTGTCGCCAGCGTACCTGCAGTACCCAGCAACAACGATAGCGTCGAGATGGAGTCAGTCAAAATGAATGTTCTGGAATGATACGTCGCCGGCCGTCAAGAGGAGACTATACTGATCATCGGTAAGATTGTAGCCTGAGCCATTTCTTGCCCTATTCTATGCCGACTTTGAACGTCACCAGCACCGACGCTAAAATTTGCGCCCTGCGCGATCTGCTTACTGGTCTCAAACGGGTGGTAGTCTGCTTCTCTGGGGGGGTAGACTCCGGCTACCTGCTGGCTGAGGCAGTGCAGCAGCTTGGCGACCGAGCCGTTGCACTCACCGCTGTCTCTCCCAGTCTGGCACCAGAGGAGCGTACTTCCGCGGTGCAACTAGCAAGACAACTTGGCGCCACCCACAGAATCATCGAGACTACTGAACTGGACGACGCCAGATATTCGGCCAATCCAACCAATCGGTGTTATTTCTGCAAAACGGAGGTCTACGGGGTGGCTATTGCCGAAGCGAAGCGCCTCGGGACAGCACATGTAGTTGACGGCTTCAACGCCGACGACAGAGGTGACCACCGTCCAGGTCGACGAGCTGCCCAAGAACAAGGTGTTCGATCACCACTAGAAGAACTGGGTTTCGGAAAGGCCGACATCCGCCAAGCAGCGCGCCAACTAGGCCTCCCTATTTGGAACAAACCGGCATTAGCGTGCCTCTCAAGCCGTTTTCCCTATGGCATCACAATCACACCAGATCGACTCAAACGTGTTGCCCGCTGCGAACAGACCCTGCGCAACTTAGGCTTCCCAGTATGCCGTGTTCGCTTCCAACATGAGGTAGCCCAAATAGAGGTCGAAACTAAAGAAATCGATAGGCTTCTACGCCCAGACATCCGGCAACAAATTCTACTCAGTTTTCGAGACGCCGGATTCAAATCGGTCACCTTCGACCCACGTGGCTACCGTCAAGGTTCGCTCAACGAAGGAATCACCATACCTAAGAAGTCCAACACAGACCAAGGTGTATCCAACGAGCCGGTACCTCTTTAAAAATTAGATTCGAACACAAGATTGGTGACCCCTGTCTTAAGGACCTTCTAGGTCCACAAACATTTCATCAACCGTCACCACTCTCATCCGGTCTGGATTGAAAGCAAGCGGATAGGCCTTAATTGCCTGATCGTCGGCTAATAGTTGATCCCCTACTTCGGTGTTGTAGCTGACACTCGGCGGTTCACCAGAACTTAGCTCGTTCCATAATGCCTCCGCGTCGCTAGTCACAATAGCCACCGCAAGATTTTCAGCCTGTAAATACCGTCGAATAGCAGCATTCACATCATCTACCGTCAACCTAGACAATCGAGTCAGAATCTCATCAATAAAAAACTCCGTCCCATAAAAAACAGAGTCGAGCGCATAGCCGAGACGCCGGCTAGTCGTCT
>Ga0310344_10003150_pt1 | contig 12323 bp, 12 predicted proteins | sample HC15DNA20200_MG_FD_203801 | JGI IMG/M metagenome (GOLD analysis project Ga0310344, IMG submission 203801) | Marine microbial communities from station ALOHA, North Pacific Subtropical Gyre - HC15-DNA-20-200_MG | ecosystem: Environmental > Aquatic > Marine > Oceanic | place: Pacific Ocean: North... | reverse complement strand
ACAGATTATCTGGAGGAATGCAAAGAAGAATTTCGCTCGCTAGAGCTTTTATATCTGATCCAAATATTTTATTACTAGACGAACCATTTGTTTCAATTGACAAAAAAATTTCAAATTCGTTAAGGGGATTGTTAATCAAATTATGGAAAAAAAATAAACCAACTATAATTTTTGTAACGCACGATTTAGATGAAGCAATAGAATTAGCAGATAGAATTTTTTTCCTATCAAATCTTCCATCCAAAGTTATGTTAGACTATGAAATTAATTTAAAAAGACCAAGAAAGCTTGATAATAAAAAAATTATTTCCCTTAAGAGATTGTTAAGTTCTGCTACAAAAACTAAATAAAATTAAAAATTGATTCAATAGGTAAATATTTGCTAATTATTGTGTTGTAATATTGCAACAATTTACTACTATTTTTCCATTTTTTACACTTAATAATAAATGCATATATATCTCTAACTATATGATATTACTGATTAATTATATAATTATATGTTTTTATAGATGTTTCTATATATAGTAAAAAAAAAATGGTGTAGAAAAAATATTGCGTTTTGTCATAAAATTTTCATATTATAGATCATTATTTATTAACTTTTTTTTCTTTTAGGGAGGCTTATTAAATGTTAGAAAAGAAAAAATTACTTATAGGTGCAGCCGGTGTTGCTTTAGCAGCAGCGTATTCTGCTCCAGTAGATGCTAAAGTTACATTAATGGCAGATGAACCATCTGGTTGGGAATTCTCTGTTGATGGTAACGTTAATGCATTCTACGTATATTCAACTGGTAAAGATGCAAATCTTGGTACAGCTCACCAAACTGCTAGAACTTCTACTGGTGAAAACTCACGTATCCAAACTGGTCTATTACCTTCAAAATTTGGTTTTGGAGTTCAAGGTCCAGCTTCGAACGGAGTACAATTAAGAGGTTATTTCGGTTTATATCCTCAAATCCAAAATGCTAGTACTAAAACTGCTCGTGGTGCGCAATTAGATATGAGAGAAATCTATGCTGCTGCTACAGGTGATTTTGGTGAATTGCTTTTTGGTAGAACTTTGAGTATTTTTCAAAGAAATGCAATTGTGCAAGATATGACGTTATTTGGTGTTGGTGCTACTGCTGATAATATCGGTAATGGCGGTACAACACTAGGTCGTATTGGATTCGGTTATGTTTATCCGGACTTTAATGCGTCCTTTAGATATACTTCACCAAGCTATGGTGGTACTACTTTTAGTATTGGATTATACGATCCATCACAAATTAAGAGTGGAACTAGTTCAGCTGCAGGTGCATTCACAGCTAATGAAGCTAATCTTCCAAGAGTTGAAGGTGAGATTAACATTAGTTTAGCTGGAATTAGCGAAGGTTCAAACCTTGCTATATCTGGAATGTATCAAGAAGCTGAAAACGCTACTGACATCGAAGCTAAAGGTATCCACGTTGGTGGTACTTTAGTTGGCGGTCCTGCTGCTCTAACAGCTCACTACTACAATGGTGAATGTTTGGGTGTCACACTGCAAATGGATACTGGTGCTGTCTCACAAGATGGACATTGCCGTGACCATGATGGTTATTATGTACAAGGTACATATAGCTACGGTGCTGGTAAAGTCGGTCTATCCTACGGTGGATCATTCCAAGATCAAGCTGGAAATGACTCAACAACAGCGTTTGATGAAAAAGATAGTCAAACAATGTTTACCGCAGGTATATATCATAATTTAGCTCCAGAATGGTTAGCAGTTGCTGAGTATTCTCATGCTGAAGAAGAATGGTATGACACTGACGCTGGTGATGAAGACGGTGAAAGTGATATTTTCTCACTTGGTATGTTTTACCTTTGGTAAAAACTACTACTTAGAGAATATATTATCTTAAGCCTCCAGAAAAACGAGTTATGTAAAGGTGGGTCCTTAGGGCCCGCCTTTTTTTATATACAAAATAAGTCGTTAATCATATAATTGATTTTTCCGGTTTAGATTAATTAAAATGTTTTTTAAGCAAGATAGAAAAAAATATGTGTATCTTTTAGTTTGTTTTATAACTTTTATATTTATCTTTCCAAAAGCAAACTTAGCTAAGATATCTGATAAAAATGCGATAAAAACATTCTGGAAAGTTCTTCCTATTATTCCTGGAGCTGCTAAATATTTCATTAGAACTGAAAAAATAGAAAAAAAAACCAAAGTTTTAAACAATCATCCAATAAAAATATCTGATGATATTCTTAGAAAAATGCTAAAACAACTCGTATATAAATATGATAGAGATGAAGCGGAAATCCCTTTATTTTCGAATAAAGAACTACTGCTTTTATCAGAATATATACCTCAAGCTCTATTAACTGCTAAACCAAACGAAGATGTTACCTTTGTGGTAAAAGGTCCTCATAAAAGCGCTAGATGGAGTTTTTCAGAAGACAGATTAACTGCTGGAAGGGTTTTTATATCAGATAATAAATTAAATTTAATACTTGGGTCAGTTCAGGTTAATCTGCAGCCAACGCTTGCTGAACGTTACGAGGGAAATGTATGGGAAACTGCTAAATTAACCTATGATATAGGACATAGAAGAAAAAAAGGTAAATATGAAGGTTTGATTATGGTTTATGATCAAAATCAAAAAGGAATTTATAGAAAATCTAAGGAACGTAAAGATTGGTTTGTTTTTACAAACACTGCTTATAAACAAGCGGTTGATGATATTAATCAAAATAAAATAGGAAAAGAACAGTATAAAACATTACAGCAACAAATTGATACTTTGCAAAAACAACTAAATCAACCTCAACAGCAAAAACAACAAAGAAATTATACCCCTCCTCCGCAACAACAGCAGCAAATAAAAAGAGCTTCACCAAGAAAACAGAGTCCAGAAAATTCTAAAAACAACAATGATCCAAAGGTAATTGAACAACGCTTAAAAACAATTGATAGTTTATACAATAAAGGAATGCTGTCTGATGAAGAATATAAAAGAAAAAGAAATGAAATTCTTAAAGGACTTTAGACGGTAATTTTTTTTTATTCATATAAATGTATCCTTCTATAAAACCATTTAATTCGTTCTTTTTAAAGACTGATGATAAAAAACATTCTATTTATGTTGAAGAATGTGGAAACAAAAATGGTATGCCTATTATATATCTTCATGGTGGACCTGGCGGATCAATAGATCCAAAAAATAGAAGATATTTTAATCCAAAAAAATATAGAATTATATTATTCGATCAAAGAGGTTCTGGAAAAAGTAAACCTGAAGGTTCTATTGTAAACAATACTACAAACGATTTGGTAAATGATATGGAAAAAATTAGGAATATTCTTAAAATCAAAAAATGGTTACTATTTGGAGGATCTTGGGGATCTACATTAGCATTAATTTATTCAATAAAGAATAATACTAAAGTTTTAGGCATGATATTAAGAGGAGTGTTCCTTGGTACAAAAAAAGAGGCATATTGGGCTTTTAATGATTCATCTAAATACTTTTATCCAGAAGTAATAAATTCAATAGAAAAAAAATTTAAAAATAATAAAAAAGAAGTTTTTTTGAAATTAGGGAAAATGTTAGAAAGTAAAAAAAAGAAAGATAGAATTATTTCTTCAATTTTATGGGATAAATACGAAAGAACTTTATCGGTTTTAAATCCTGGAAAGATTAATTTAAAAGAATTTTTAAAAATTTATAAGGTAAAAAAATTGCCAAATAGTCCGTTTTTAGAATGGCACTATACAAAAAATAACTTTTTTTTAAAAGAAAATGAAATTTTATTAGGAATGAAAAAAATAAAAAAAATACCAACGATTATAATTCAGGGTAGATATGACTTGATTTGTCCACCAAGATCAGCTTTTTTAGTAGCAAACAAAATGTCTAATTGTAATCTTAACATTGTGGAAAATAGTGGACATTCAACTTCTGAAAACAATATAAGAAAACAATTAATTAAAGCTTCAGATCAGATTTTTAATGAAGTGAAAAAATAAATAGCTTATTTGTCTCTAATTAAAATAGAACAACCAGCAATAGCGTCTTTGCCACTATCTAAATAACAAGTTTCAATTTTATTTTTCTTAAGTATCGTCCCTATGACCTTACCATCATCATTACTACTATCGGCCCAAAAAAAATTTTTATGATCTGATTTAATCACACCAACAAACGGTTCTTTACCACCTTTATGTAGAACATGACCTTTAAAAAGTCTATTATTTTGATCTGTAATTTCTACAACATTGGTACTTCTAAGAAAGCCTTGCTTTAAAGTGGATTTAATATTTTCACCTTCCCACTTACCCAGTAAATTTGGCACTCTTTTCGCATTAACATCGTGAAAAGTAATGAAAATAATAGATAAAAAGAGACTAAAATAAATTATTTTTTTCATAAAATTTAATTATATTAATTATAGTGATATGTTAAATAAAATTCTATTAAATTTTTCTTTAATTATCTTTCTGTCATTAAGTGGATGTGAAGATTTTTATAATTTCGAGGCTAATAAGCTAAAGAAAAAAGCTACAACTTACATTGAAAAATCAAAAATTTCGAATAACACCAATGAAAAAATTGAACTTTTATCAAACGCTCTGATTAATCTTGAAAAAATACAAAATAAATATCCAAAAACAAAAATTGCTAGACTATATAGAAAATCAAATGAAATTCCTAAATTAAGCGCTCATGTTGATCAATTAAGAATATTATCAAGTAAACAAAAATTAGAAAAAGAAAAAGAAACAAACATTGGTAAATTAAAAAAAAATATCGATTTAGCTAGTCTTGAAATTAAGAATAAGAATAAATTACAAGGATCTATACATATTTTAAACGCAATAGAAATATCAATTAATCAAATTGGTGACAGTAGAACTAAATCAAGATTATCTAATGAAATAAGTAGGCAAAGAGTTATTTTAAATGATAAAGAGAACGCGTATAGAAATCTTTTAGAATCTGAAAAATTTATAGATGAAATGTATACTGACCTACCAAAAAAAATTAAAAATTTATCACAGATTTATAAATTATTGCATCTTTTAGAAAAGAAAAATAAGAAAAATGAAATAGAAAAAAAAATATATTCAATAATCAATAATGAAATTAAAAATAATGATAATAAAGCTGTTGCTTATCTTGAAATTACAAAAATTAATTTAATAATTGGTGAAATAAACAAGGTAAAGGAAGATATGAAAAAGATAGTAAAATTAGCAGAAAAATCAAATACTTACTTAGATATTGCAAAAATTTATAGTAAAATTAATGACGTTGATCAATTAAATTATTTTTTAGATAAAGCAAAAAAAACTGCTAAATCCAAAGATCAAATTTTCTGGATTGTTAGAGACTTAATTAATATAAGCTTGTTTGAAAATTCAATTAATTTAAGTGAACAAAGTTATTCAACTCTTATTGAAGCAAAACAAACGCTTCCTGATAGACCTGATGAAAGATTAGTTTTAGAGTTAGTCGACGCTTTTGCAAAAATAAATCAAGTTTCTTATGCAGAAGAATTAATTTCTTTAATAAAACCAAAATATGAAGAATCTATGGCGTATGTTTTTATAGGAAGACAGCTTGCAAAAAAACAAAGAGTGGAAGAAATGAAAGTTTACATAGATAAAGCAATAAAAATTGCTCCAGATTTAATACATGGAAATTATGAATTTTCAGGGTTGCCTGGATTCTCTACTAAAGGAAGAATATTCGCCGAAATTGCAAGGGCTTATGCTAATATTGGTGATTTTAAAAAGTCGCATGAATTATTAGGCTTAATAGAAAGTGATAGATTTTATAAAGAAGGAATGTCTGATGTAATAATAATTCAAGCATTAAAAGATAAATCTGGTGCATCAAAATTAGCATCAAAAATGATGAAACTTGGAGGTGAAATTGTAGACAATAAGTTCCTAGGAAAGATAGCTTATGCTCAAGCGATTAGCGGACAATTGGAAAGTGCTTTAATAACAGTTAAAAAAATGAATGTTGGAGTTGATTTATCAGAAACTTTAATAAATATAACTAATCATATTAATCTTCAACAAGAAGATCTTCTAACTTTGTACCACTAACATTATATTTTGTTAAAGGTAATTTATAAGACCATCTTTGTATATCATCTACAAAATTTTTTTTATTTTGTTTAAGATTTTCATCTGATTTATCATCAATATAAAAATTAATTAGTTTTTCTTCACCTTGATTAAATATTATTGCTAAAATATTGGATTCATTGAATAATGTGAACTTCATTTTTGTAACAAATTCTTTATCATCGGTTTTTTCTCGATCAATAACGTCATCAAAAGTTAGATTGTTTAAAAAATAACCTAAGAAATTTGCAATCAGATCACTTTTAGGTATTTGATCTTTAGATAAATCATTAATTATAAAATTCTCGTTATTTTTATCTTTAGTTAAAGAAAATGAGTCTGTTTTATTTGAATGTTTAATTGATAATTCTTTTATATCTTCATAAGGAACTTTTAATATTTGTGTTTCCAACCAATCATTTTCATTAGTCGACATATCAAGATTGCCTGAAGTTAACCAGGTTTGTTTATTCTTTAATTTTTTTATATAAACCCCATCCTTTCTTTTTTTTCCTAATATAAATTCAACTAATTTTTCATTCTTTTGATTAAGAATAGATACTAGCTTAGAAGAACCATCGTCATTATTAGGATAATCAAGATCTAATCTAGAATATAAAGACTCTTCTTTTGTTTTTTTTTCATAAAATCTTAATTCCGATATTTGAATTAAGTTTTTTCTTACTATCTCATTTTTAACTTTATAACCAAATTTTGAACTCATGTACCAATTATTTTGATCTTTAGTTATTGAAATATTTTTAATTTTATTATCTATATTAATTTCTTTAATATCGTCTAATTTATTTTTAACGTCTTCAAAAACCTCCCCTCCTTGTTTTATAGACGTTTCGTATTTAGGTTGAATTAAATAAGATAATAGAGCTAAAAAAAATAGTCCTACAGTTGTAAAAATTAAATATGAAAAAAATTTATCTGGCATTTTTTAATTTGTTTCTCTTACAATATGTTTTTGATGTCTTTTCTTTCTTTCGATAATTCCCAATACAATAGAAGCAATGATTAATAAAATTGGTACAAAGAAAATATTAAAAAATTTTAACATACTGTCTAAATCTTCAATGTCTTTTCTTAATGCATTTTGAACTTTTCTAAGTTCAGATCTTACAAATATCATTTCTTGTCTAAATTTATCAATTTCAGCAACTTCCTTTTCTGTTAAAAGTGATTTTTCTTTATCTTCCCCTGAGCCTTTTTGTATATTTTCTAATTTACCCTGATAATTATTTAATCTCTCTAAAAGTTCTTGTTCCTTAGCTCTAAATTTTTGTTCAGCTTCTTTTTGAATTTTTTCAACTTTAGTAAAAGGAACAGAAGTTGAACCTTTTCCTCTTAGACCTATTAAATCCTCTGTACCATTTAGATATTCTAATATGTTAACTGTAAAATCAGCATTATTTGCAATTGGAACAACATCTCCTGATTGTTCATACCTAAGCCAATATTCGTCATATAACATATCTGCGTCAGCAACCACAATTAAAGTCGATGGTTTAATAGAATTATTGATATGTTCGATACCCTCGAAATCTTCTTTTCTACCAGTATCAGGAGGACCATCAGGAAAGTTTGATTCAAATGTTCCTTTTATTTCTGCAGCTAAAGTAAGCTCTTCATTTGATGGAACAAAGTTTCTTAACAGATCTGTTGGATCAGGCGAGTGTCTAACTTCCGATGAGTCAATTTGCATAGATTGAGTTGTACTCCATACTAATCTTTTAAAATTTATGTTATCGTTATTATTATTATTTTTAAGAAATCCAGACGTTGCTAAAGTTAATCGTTGAACCTTAGATGTTATTTGATGTTCACTATCCATATGATCTTTTTTTATATCGAGCCACGCAAGATAATCTGTGACAGAAGGTTGATCTGATGATCCGATTTCAACTCTTCTAGCGGATAATAAATCTCCAACTACTTTATTTTCTACTAATTCCACTCCCCATTTATTTAAAAGTTGACTTAAATTTGAACTATTATCCCCACTTGTTGGTTGGTTTTGGTTAGGTGAAAAACCTTCGGTTTCAGAATTTGGGTCAACAAAAACAAGAATTTTTCCACCTCTCAAAACAAATTGATCTATCATGTACATCAATCTATCTGGGATCTTTTTTGGATGAACTAACATTAACAATTCAAGACCTTCAGGTATAGATCTGGTTTTTTCATGAATTCTTGTAACCTCAAAAAATTCTTTCATTTGATTATAAACAGTCCAAGGAGGAGCGGCAGCTGCATCTTGAGTCTTAGCCAAAGGATTAAATGTGCCTAACATTGGCAGCTGCGTATACAATCCAACTATTCTTCTATTAGGGTTTGCTAAATTAGTAACTATTTTACTTAAATCATACTCTAAAAAAGGGCTACGATCTGGTTGAAAAAAAATAATTTTTTCTTCATCATCAGTGCTGTTAGTTGCTATTAAACCAAAATATCCATAAACACCAGCCATAATTTCTGCTCCTTGTAATCCATATTCAACTGCTTTATCTTCTTCATTAGAGAAAGGTTTTGGATTAAAAATTTGAAATTTAATTTTGTTATTAGATATCAGTACATATTGTTCTAATATTTCTTTAACCCTGTCATAATAATTTTGATACACAGGATTAATATCACCAATTTGTTTAGTATAAAATAGTTTAAAATCCAAAGGCTCATTAATAGATTTTAGGATTGATTTAGTACCTGGAGATAAAGTGTAAACATTTGATTTTGTAAGATCAAATCTTAAATTTTTAAAAAAATTCTTATTTAATACATTGAATGAAAAAAAAGAAATAATAGCCAATAACACTATTATTGTTAATCTATTTTCTTTATTTAATATTCTATTTAACATAAAAATTAATTAAATTTTTTAAATTCAACTACAACAATGTTTAAAAAAAGCCAGAACACAATCACGCTAAGATAAAAAAGGAAATCTCTTATTTCTATCACACCTTTAGTTATAGATTCAAAATGTGTAAGAAAGCTCATAGACGAAATAGTGCTTACTAAAAATTCTGGAGACCAAACTTTAAAAAAATTTAGCACTATATCTAAACCACTCATAGTAAAGATAAAACACACTGTTGCGGCAATAACAAAGGCTATAACTTGATTTTTAGTAATTGCAGATATACAAGATCCTATTGATAAATAAGCTCCTGACATAAATAAACTACCAACATACCCTGCAAGTATAACCCCGTTATCTGGTTGACCTAAGTAATTCACTGTAATCCAAATTGGAAAGGTTAAAATTAAAGCTATAAAAATAAAAATCCATGCAGCAAAAAATTTTCCTAAAACTGCTTGTGTTGTTGTCAAAGGAAGGGTCATCAATAATTCAATGGTTCCTGTTTTTCTTTCTTCAGCCCATAATCGCATAGTCACAGCTGGTATTAATAAAATATATACCCACGGATGAAAAGCAAAAAAAGCATTGAGATCAGCTTGCCCTCTAACAAAAAAATTACCTAAATAAAAAGTAAAAGATCCTATAAGAGTTAAAAAAATAACAATGAACACATATGCTAATGGAGTTGAAAAATAACTTGCTAATTCTCTTTTTACTATGTTTGAAAGTACGTTCATGAATATATTTATTTATTTAATGTAATTTCTCTAAATACGTTATCTAAACTTTTATTTTTAAATATTTTTTTTAAATCCTTAGGTGTTTTATCAATGAGTTTTTTTCCTCTAGCAATAATACATGCTCTGGAACAAACTGCATCTACTTCCTCTAAAATATGAGTAGAAATTATTATTGCTTTTTTTTTACCCATTTCATTAATCAAATTTCTTACATGATGTTTTTGGTTTGGGTCTAATCCGTCCGTTGGTTCATCTAAAATTAAAATTTCAGGATCATGAATTAAAGCTTGAGCTAACCCTACTCTTCTTTTGTATCCCTTAGATAAAGTATCAATAGGTTGATTAATAACATCTGTAATTTCACTTTGCACAACAACTTTATCTAAAGCTGTTTTAAATTGAACTTGCGTCATACCTCTGGTTTTAGCAACAAATCTCAGCATATTTAAAGGAGTCATGTCTCCATATAAAGGAGCGCCTTCAGGTAAATAACCAATTAATTTTTTGCACTCTATAGGATTCTTTTCAACATCCATTCCATTAACTTTTATTATACCTTCGGTAGGCTTAATAAACCCTGTAATCATTTTCATTGTTGTTGATTTGCCAGCTCCATTGGGGCCTAGGAATCCAAGAACTTCTCCACTCTTTACGTCCATACTTAAATTATCTACAGCAGTAAATTCGTCAAATTTTTTTGTTATATTAGTAATTGAAATCATATTCTTTATATAAATTAATATGCCATAGATGGAACTTTTATTTTTTTAATTCTTATATTTCTCTTTTTATAAACTTTGCTAATTTTTTTATTTATATTTGAAACATTTTTTTTAGTCAAATTTTCTTTTTTAATTTCTTCACAAATTTGTTTTAATTGAAGTGTTCTTGATAAAGAACAATCTTTATCAAAAAAATATGATAAAGCGTGATCAGTAGTTGTTTTATCAGTGGCAACATAAGAAAGAAAATCTACGCTATTTTTTGAATAATTTATACCCTCCATTATACTTTGAAAAGAAAGTGAGCAATTATTTAAAATAAAAAAAATAAATATAAAAAATATTTGAAATTTTTTTTTCATTAATTTAGTTCAAAAAAATATAGTTTTTCCCCACTTTTTAAATCATAAATAATTATTTGATATTTCTGGTTTAATTTAATAGTTAATATTAATTTGTCATCAGAAATATTTACATTAACTATTTCGCTATTTTCTTCAATTTGTATTCTTTTTAATTTCTCTTTATCAGGTAGAATTAATGTTTGTTTTGAAAATAATCTATCAAACACAATATAAATAATAGCTGATGTGCCTAAAAAAATTAATAGACCGAATAAAATTACTATAAATTTTAAATATTTCATATTTTTAAATGTGCTATAAAAATATAAAAATTTTGTACGAAGATAAAGAATTAATTGTACTAGATAAACCTAGTGATTTAGTTGTGCATCCTGGAGCTGGGCAGAAAAATGAAACTTTAGTAGATTTTTTAAAGAAAAAATATAAAAACAATCTTTCAGATATATCAGGTAAAGATAGACCTGGGATAGTTCATAGATTAGATAAAGATACAAGCGGTCTGTTAATAATAGCTAAAAACAATAACATACATAAATTGCTACAAAGCAAATTTAAAAAAAGAGAAATAAATCGTCTTTATTATGCGGTTGTATGGGGATTGCTAAATAAAAATAATGGAACTTTTAATATGAATATTGGAAGAAATCCAAAAAATAGAAAAAAGTTCTCTGTATTTAATTCCGGAGGAAAAACTGCAATAACTAAATATAAATTAATAAAGAATTTTTCAAATGTTGCTTCTTTAATCGAATGTAAATTATTAACAGGAAGAACACATCAAATTAGAGTTCATTTATCTAGTGCTGGTAATTCGATTTTAGGAGATAAAAAATATGGTAAAAACAAATCGAAGCTTCTTAAAAATGTGGATAAATCAGTTTCAGAATATATAAACTCATTAGAAAGACAGGCATTACATGCCTATTATTTAAGCTTCATTCATCCAATAAAAAAAGAAAAAATAGAAATAAAATCTGAATTACCTAGTAATATCAGTTCTTTAATAGATAAATTAAATTCAATATAATTACTTGACAAGTATCATATAATTATGAGAAACTGTGGATAAGTGAAAAAATGAATATTTAGCAATAGAATCGTTCAGTAACTATCAGATTCTATTAATTTTTTAAAGGTAAATATTATGACAGCTATATTTAAACACTTACCAAGAATCACTTCAGAAAACGGATTAAATAGATATTTGCAGGAAATAAGAAAATATCCGCTTCTAGAGTTTAAATATGAAAGAGATTTAGCAATGAAATGGGCAAAAAAAAAAGATATAGAGTCAGCTCATATTCTAGTGACAAGCCATCTTAGACTAGTTGCAAAAATAGCAATGGGATATAAAGGATATGGTTTGCCAATAAACGAATTAATTTCTGAAGGAAATATAGGCATGCTTGAATCTATTAAAAGATTTGACTATAAAAAAGGATTTAGATTGGCCACATATGCGATGTGGTGGATAAGAGCATCTATACAAGAATATATATTGCATAGTTGGTCTTTGGT
>Ga0310344_10003149_pt1 | contig 12323 bp, 9 predicted proteins | sample HC15DNA20200_MG_FD_203801 | JGI IMG/M metagenome (GOLD analysis project Ga0310344, IMG submission 203801) | Marine microbial communities from station ALOHA, North Pacific Subtropical Gyre - HC15-DNA-20-200_MG | ecosystem: Environmental > Aquatic > Marine > Oceanic | place: Pacific Ocean: North... | reverse complement strand
TCTTCTCAGATTCAGATGTTGGTGGATGCAGACATAGATGTTACGGAAGTGAATGTACCTGCTGCCATAGAGCTCATAGAGCGTACCGAGAATGTAACCTTCCACTATGGACGTAAGTCTCCATATGGTTACTCTGACTGGTGGGCTCAGGCGCTACACCCGAATCATGCGTCAACGATTTCCCCGGTGGGTAATAAGGACGTACGCTGGGCAATGAGTTACTATATCGATCGTGAACAGATCATTGATATAGCGATGCAGGGTGCGAGTGCTCCATCCAGGATGCCGTTCCCGCCCTATGCTGGTTTGTTGAAGTACATAGACTCAATCGATGACTTGCTAGAGGAATACAATACGATTGAGAACAATCCTGCTAAAGGTGATGCGCTACTTGAAGGTGCGGGTTACTCCAGGGATGGTGATGATAATTGGGTCGATTCGAGTGGAGAACCACTTACAATTGTCTTTAATAACTGGGATTACTGGACTCCTTGGGCGGACGTGGTTGTCGAGCAGTTGCGCCAAAATGGCATCACTGTAGACTACCAGACTCCTCCTGATGTTTGGGATCGTTTCTCAGCCGGGGACTACGATGGTGTATTCCCTGCTGGTCACGCTGGAAGTCTGAAGGATCCTTATGAGGCAATGGCACTTTACTCATGTGCACGTGTGTCCGCAGACGGCGTGAAGTCATGGAGTTCGAATGCCACTGGCTGGTGCAACGATGACTTTGACGACATTGTGTTGGAGATGGCACAGACCAACCCAGCCGATGAGGAAACGATGTTTGCACTGTTCCGGGACGCCATGGAGATTTGGCTCCCAGAGTTGCCATCCATTCAGTTGTTCGACTGGATGCACAATATGGCAATGGGCACCACGTACTGGGATTGCTGGCCTACATCTGAAGGCAGCAAGGGCGAGTATGTGAATGAGGCACCACAGCTGCTCGGGTTTGACCTAGTATTGTGGAATCTCTGCCCGGCTGGATGATAGCCAATCGGACAGCAAGTTAGGACAAGTTAGCAATCAAGCGGGTGTCCTTGAGTATGTTGAGGACACCCGCTTTGGTATAGAAACCTGATGACCACCGCAAAATATCTAGTTCGTAGGTTCACTTTTCTGGTGTTGGTAGTCTGGTCGGCTGCGACTATCAACTTCTTCTTGCCACGTATGTCGGGCCGAGATCCGGTACGCGCGCGGCTTGCGGCCCAAGCAATGAAGGGTGTTTCTATAGGCAAGGGTATTGACAAGATTGTCGAGACGTACGACAAGAAATTTGGACTAGACGTACCCCTTACACAGCAGTATATTAATTATCTTGGAGATCTTACCAGATTTGACCTAGGCCCTTCGTTTTCTAGGTATCCGATGACGGTTAGTCAGCTGATCGGGGCTACGCTTCCGTGGACCCTAGGACTTTTGCTCACTAGCACTGTATTTTCTTTCGTCTTCGGTTCTATTTTTGGGGCATTGGTAGCATGGCCTAGTACTCCGGACTGGGTGCGCAGCATTTCCCCTATGTTTTTCGCGTTCTCGGCTATTCCCTACTATTTGCTTGGGCTTTTCCTTTTGTACTTCTTTGCTTACACACTGAAATGGTTTCCTGGGGCTGGTGGATATCAGCTCGGTACGATACCAGAACCGAGCCTTGAGTTTGCAATTGACGTCCTCAAACATTCGCTCCTGCCAGCATTCTCCATTATTTTGTCGAGCTTAGGTTTCTGGGCTATAGGTATGCGAGGAACAATGATAATGGTGGAGGGGTTAGATTATATGACACTGGCTGAGGCTAAGGGCCTGAAAGGCCGGACTATCCTATGGAAATATGGTTTGCGAAACGCATTGCTACCACAAATTACATCGTTTGCGCTTTCGCTGGGGTTCGTGGTGTCTGGTGCAGTGCTAGTGGAGATAGTGTTTGCTTATCCTGGTATAGGCCTGCTGCTATTTAACTCAATCAAACAGACTGATTTCCCTGTAATCCAAGGGATTGTTCTAACTTTAATCGGTGCAATTGCAACGGCGACATTGATTATTGATGTGGGACTACCATTCTTGGATCCACGTATAAGCCGGGGGGATAACTAGATGGATGATGTAAAATCTGGAGAAGTGATCGAAGAACCAGCTACAGCTCGTCCGAGATTAACAGTCCGAGAGGAAATCGTTGGGTACATGCAGCGCAATCCAACTTTGCCTTGGGGCTTGTGGATACTGGTTGGTCTATTACTATTCTCTCTTTTCGCGCGTCTCTATGTAGAAGACGTAGAGCATTATCGCCCTCTTTCGGCAGGAGCATTTCTGTCTCCTTCTGGGGAATACCCACTGGGCACCGATTCGCACGGCAGGGATTTATTAGCCGTCAACGGTCTTGGTGTTTTAAATACTCTTATGCTTGGTCTCTTGGCGGGTCTCATCGGTGTGGGAGTTGCAACGGTGTTGGCCTTTATGGCTGCGTATTATGGAGGCTGGCTAGACGCTGTTGTGCGCCTGGTAGTAGATGTGGGTCTTACAATTCCAAGTCTTCTTATTATGGTGCTCATTGCAATTGCTGTGCAAGGAATTGATCTATGGATGATGGCCCTGGTTATTTCTTCGACATCATGGTTGTGGCCGACCCGGACTATAAGGTCACAAGTACTTACCCTCAAAGAGCGTGCTTATGTGGAGGTTGCGAGGTTGTCTGGAATGCGGGGAATAGAGATAATTCTAAAGGAATTGGTCCCCAATCTTCTCCCATTCATAATAGCGAGTTTGGTAACCACCACGGCGTCGGCGATTTTAGCCAGCATCGGTCTTGAAGCTTTGGGATTAGGTCCGCCTGACGATCCTACCCTTGGCATGACGATTCATAGGGTAATCACTTATGGTGGTGTAATTATGGGGAGTTGGTGGTGGTGGCTTGCCCCCACTATTCTAATTACGCTGGTATTTATTGCCCTGTATCTAATAAATCTCGGTACTGATGAATTGGCTAATCCTACTCTTCGGAGAACTGCGTGAAACCGATTGTTCTTGAGGTTCGTAATCTCAAAACCTATTTTCATACTCCCCGCGGTGTAGTAAAGGCTGTGGATGATGTCAGTTTCGATCTAATGCAAGGAGAGCGTTTTGGCCTTGTTGGAGAGTCTGGTTCTGGGAAAACAACGGTAGCACTTAGTCTGCTTCGCATGATTAAGGCCCCTGGACAAATAGAGGGAGGACAGTTGTTGTTGGATGGTCAAGATATTCTAAAGTTATCGGATGAGGAGATGCGCCGCATACGGTTGGCTGGAATTGCTCTTGTGACTCAGGGGGCAATGAATGCACTAAACCCGGTGATTCGAGTAAGGGAACAGTTGATCGATGGCATTAAGGATCATGATGGTAACCTTAGTAGAGAGGCAATGGAGGCACGGGTTCAAGAACTGCTATCCGGAGTTGACTTAATTCCTCAGGTGGCTGACATGTATGCGCATCAGCTGAGTGGAGGCATGAAACAAAGGGTATGTATTGCTATAGGCATCTGCATGCGGCCCAAGGTCATAATTGCTGACGAACCTACTAGTGCATTAGATGTGGTGGTGCAAAGGCGGGTAATGGAGACGTTGCGGCGGGCTCAGGAAGAGGTTGGTGCTGCCGTGATTTTAGTTGGTCATGACATGGGACTTATGGCCCAGTTTGTGGACCGTATGGCTGTAATGTATGCCGGCAAACTAGTTGAAGTCAGTCCTGTGCGCAATGTGTTTCAGGAGCCTCTGCATCCTTACACGGAATTGTTGATTGATAGTGTGCCGACTCTTACGGAGAAGGATGTATTGAAAGGTATTCAGGGTTCCATGCCGTCGATGTTGGGACTTCCATCAGGTTGTGTTTTCAATCCCCGCTGCCCTTATTCGGACGAAAGCTGTGTTTCCACGCTTCAAGAAACAAAGGAAGTAGAGGCTGGGCGTTGGGCTGCGTGCCACAAAATAGACGCTATTCGCAATCTAAATCCTAGTGGTGGTGTCTGATGGAAACAAATTTCACTCCCTGTTTTTGCTCATACTATTTGTCTGCTGGCACTTGAGGCATTGTCGTGGTAAGTATTAGGAGATATTAATGAGTGTGTTGCTTGAGGCACGTGGTGTCACCAAAGTCTTTGGTAGTGGTCTATTTGATCAAAAGCGTGTGGTTGCATTGGAAGACTTTTCCATGTCTATCAGTAAAGATGATCCGTCCATTGTGGCAGTGGTGGGCGAGAGTGGTAGCGGCAAGACAACTCTTGCAAGGATACTACTAGGGCTTGAGACACCGACTGCTGGCGACATCCTGTACGAGGGCGTGAATTTACAGACATTGAGTCGCATCGAACGACATGAGTTCCGTCGAAATGTTCAGGTAGTCTTCCAAGACCCATTTGAAGTATATAACCCGTTTTACCGGGTGGATCATGTGCTGAACACGCCAATAGTCAAATTTGGTCTGGCAAAATCACCGACTGAGAGAAAAACCCTAATTGAGGGCGTCCTAGAAGCGGTAGGATTGCGGCCAGATGAGATCTTGGGTCGGCACCCTCATCAGCTTAGCGGTGGTCAGCGTCAACGCATTATGGTGGCTCGTGCTCTATTGCTAAAACCTAAGGTTATCATTGCTGATGAACCAGTTTCAATGATTGATGCGTCGCTTCGAGCTACAGTTTTGGCAAATCTCCAGCAGTTGAAAGAGGATTTTGGCATTTCAGTTATATACATCACTCACGATCTTGCAACTGCATTTCAGATTAGTCAGAACATCGTTGTCATGTACTCTGGTTCTGTCACTGAGGTTGGCGATGTCAATAGAGTAGTTACCGATCCAAAGCACCCATATACGCAGCTATTGATTGGGTCTGTTCCAAGAGCTGATCCCAATCTACAATGGAGTGTAGACAACTTGGAGGTTAGTCATGACATTGGAATTAAGGGTGAAAACTATTGTAAGTTTGCGGACCGTTGTCCACATGTACTCTCCCAGTGTGTAGAAAAAGCACCATCGCTATACCAAATTGATTCTCAACGAGGTGCGGCGTGTTATTTGTATGAGGATTCTCCTGTAGTGGAGCGAGATGCCATGAATTCTCTGTTTGTCAATCAACAATGATTGTAGAAAGATAATCAGTTTTTATATTTTTCCTAGAAATTGATAAACCTTGCAAGGTGTAAAGAACCGTTTTTGTAAACAATGATCGCCATTCTGGTCGAGAGTTTGTCAATCTGTGATTATAGGAGTGTTCAAATCATACGCTGTAGTGTCGTGTTTACTGTGAGTGTGCGAGGATAATTATGTTAGGAGCAACTAAAGATGTTGTTCTCCCAACCGCTATAGTCGGTTCTATACCGAGGCCAGCGTGGTATACGGCTTCTTTGAAAGGTCGCCCATTCAAACTGGCGCTTAGTGATCGCGATTTTCGCGAGCAATATTTGGACGCTGTGGGCGCCTATATTCATGATCAAACTTCGGCCGGGTTAGATATCATTGTGGATGGTGATGCCCGTTTTGATAATGACGTTGGAGGAAGAGGGTGGTTCTCTTATGTTTTAGAGCGATTGGGCGGCTTTGAGGGTCACAATGATGTAATTGAAACTTGGGCTGAGACTTATCAACCGGGACAAATCCTTTGGGAGGTGATGGAAGCTTACCAGCAGCCGACGTTAACGGGACGCCTGAGCCCTGGACCATTACATTACGCCGCTATTTGGCAAGTTGCGCAGCGAATGACGGATAAGCCAGTTAAGTTTGGCGCTATTAGTGTTGACAGTCTTGCATCGTTTCTTAAGAACAGGGCATATGATTCCTCGCGCGATTTACTTTTTGAATTAGCGTCAATAGTAAATCAGGAATATCAGCAATTGGCTTCTGTGGGTTGTCCGATCATTCAAATAGAAGAACCTCATACACATTTCTCTGGAGAAGGATTAGACAAGAGCTTAATTGTGGACACTTTTAATAAGCAAGTTGATGGTATTAAAACCGAGATATGGGCACATACTTGCTGGGGAAATCCTGCCCAGCAAAGTGCGACTAAGAGTCGAAGTTATGAGCCTGCTCTGGAGGATGTTTTTGAGATGAATGCTGATGTGATTACTTTTGAGTGTGCCAGCACTGGTGGAGAAGACTTGGAAGCTATTGGAAAAATAAGATCAGACAAGAAGGTTGCAATAGGAGTAATATCACATCTTAAGACGCAGGTGGAAACCTACGAGGAAGTTGCTGCACTTATTCGTAGGGCGCTGAAATTTATTCCTGTCGAGCGTCTTGTGATTACTACAGATTGCGGATTTGGTCGAGAAGGTCTTTCACGCCGTATCTCCTACTATAAGATGGTTGCTTTGGTAGAGGGTACAAATCTCGTACGCAGGGAATTGGGGATACCGGCAAGCAAGGTCCGCGTATCTGACCCCAAATTCTCCTTTAGCTTTCAAGGATAAGAGACCGCAAAATATACAAAGAAAGATTTGTTTGGTTGCCGCTGAGGCATGTTCTGCTTTTAGAGTCTCGCGTGTCACCTAATGATTGTGGATGTAACATGTTAGAATCCTTGTGCGCAAGTGAGCCACAAAGGTGATTGTCCTCAAATGACGATTAAATCTATTTTCTTGCAGTGGTCCGTGGCTATCAGAGAGCAGGAGCGTCTACTCGATGATTTGGCTAAGTGGACTGATGTGAACACAATAGAGCTCAGTGATATCTACATGGACTGGGATCCTGGAGTATCGGGCAATGACGCTTTTTTGAGTATTCCAAATGCTGAAGGGATAACTGATTTGCGCCCTCAATTGTTAGGAGAAAGCCAACTCAATGTATTGCTGAACTACATGGAATTGGTGAGATCGAAGGGTTTTGATGTTGCTTGCAACTTCACGCCGTTGTTTGTTTGTTTGCCAGACGAGTCCTCGATGGCTTGCGTTGACGTTCGTGGTGATCCGGTGTTTTTCTCACATGGTTTTCCAATGGGCTGTCCAAATAATCCAACAGTAAGGAGATATTCGGAGGTTTTGCTACGCGAAGTTGTATCAACTTGGTCGCAGGCTAATCGAATCTGCATGAATCACATGGAATATCCTTTGTGGGCGGATGGAGGCATGCAAGAGCTTTTTGTTTGCTTTTGCCGCTGGTGTGAAGAAAAAGCAGAGAAGCAAGGTATAGATTTCAAGCGCGTTCGTTACGAAGTGGAAACTCTCTATGACGGCTTGTTACAAGATAATAGACACGGGTCGGATCCGGCAACTATTCTCTCCGCGGGTCGTGTTATGGGATATCTAATCAGGCACCCATATGTTGCTTCTTGGATAAAATTTCGTCTGGACTCAATGACGGAATACGTCACTGATTTAGTGCAAACTGGACGGAATGTCGCAAAGGAAAGCAATCCGGACCTCAAATTTGGGTTGGAGTTTATTCTGCCGTCTATGGCGACTGTGTTCGGAACCGACTTCGTTACTTTGTCCTACATGTTTGATTGGATGACCCCGAAGTTTCCTGATTATCTTCCGGGAACAATAATTCCCAAGGTCGCAACAGAAATTGCGTCGGCATCTGATGGTTCTTGGAATTTAGAGCAGACGATGCGTCCGATTAGAGAAATTTTTGATCTTGGTCCTGGTCCAGATACTTACATTCCGGTAAGTAATCCAATCCCGGACATACTTTATCTAAACGCATATGATCTTTCAATACCGGCAAGGCAGATGAAATATTTGGAACCAATTGTGGGTAAGGTGCCTATTTATCCTTATCTGTGGTTGACCAACAATGATTTGGACCATATGCGCGGTAAAGTCAAAGCTGTGCGTGAACTCGGATTTCCGGGTCAGTTTGTGTGGTGTTGGGAAAATGACCTGAGCTCGGCTGCTGTTAAGGCGGCCAAAGGTGTTTATTGATCAACGTATCTTCGTATCTACAGAAAAGGAAAGAAAATTGGGAGGTAATATTATGTCTGAACTAACTTTGAAAGAGCGGATTCATGCGGGGGAAACCATCATTGGTGTTGGGCTTTCATATACAGTAAATAGAGATTACTTGCAGAGTCTTCTCGACAAGTACGAATATGATTTTTGTCATATCGATGTCCAGCACGGCCCCATTAATGAAGAGGCCATATTGTCATTTTGTGCTATAGCACACGATTTTGATTTGCCTGTCAAGATGCGGATTAAGCATGCGCGTGATGCTTATCTCATTGGTAATTACCTGGATCTGGGATTATCCGGCATAGAGATACCTTCTGCAGAGCTCAACTCTACCGTGGATGAGGCTCTCAACGCGTTGTTCTATCCCCCCACGGGTAGGCGCAGTTGGGGCCAGCCCCACAAAGGCCCCGGTATCCCTACCGATCGGATTGGACATGCAAAATGGTATGACAATTACGGAATGTTGTGGCTACAAATGGAATCTATCAAGGGGGTCACGGATGCCCTAAAACTTGCTAAGCCCGGTGTAGATTGCTTTTCGTTTGGTCCTAATGACTTAAACTTTGACATCGAAACTTATCCTGCTCATCCACTTAATTCTGTGGACAAATGTGTGAACCATGTGGTCGAACAACTGGCGGATAGTACTGCTGCGGCTGCTTTCCGGACCACTCCGGAGAACCGGCAGAAATATGCAGACATGGGAGTTACCGTGTTCCTGGAGGAACCCCCTGAATAAACTACTTGTTGACACTACTTCTTTGATGGTTGTGCTTCATTACAAATAATCGTCCAGGGAATTAATGTAATTTTGTGTAGGTCGGCGTTGAAATACATCCTTGTCTTGGATATCTCGGATGCGATTTTATAGTGATAGTGACAAAAAACATGCATATTGGAATTAAGGCAGAGCCAACTTCTACCTCAATTGATATTGCGGTCTTGGCCCGGTCAGCTGAGGACTTAGGTTTTGAGTCACTGTGGACTCCAGAGCATCCGGTGCTTCCGGTGAAGACATCCATTGATGTTCCGCGCGCATATGGCGAATATCTAGACCCGTTTGTAGCCTTGTCTCGAGCTTCTGCTGTGACCACTACCTTGAAGTTAGGCACCGGCATTTGCCTCATTCCGGAACGTAATCCACTTATTTTGGCTAAGGAGGTGGCCTCGATTGACATGGTTTCAAAAGGCCGTTTTATCTTAGGTGTCGGTGTGGGGAGTATCCGTGAAGAAACGGAAATCATGGGTGGTGATTTCGACCATCGGTGGACTCAGGCTCGAGAAGCAGCAGAGGCCATGAAGATACTGTGGAGGGAGGAGGAGGCGGAGTTTTATGGTAATTATTACAATTTTCCGCCCGTTTTCTGTTTTCCAAAACCTGTCCAGAAACCTCATCCTCCGATTGTACTCGGAAGTAAGTCTTCAAATGTCTTTAGTCGTATCATCCAATGGGGTGACGGATGGATCCCAAATAACGTTACTCCGCAAGATATACGGCACGGGCGTAAGCAGCTGGATGATCTGGCAAGGGCATCGGGACGGGATCCGGCCTCCCTTCTTATCACAGTGTTTGAGCCAGCAGCTGATCCAGACCTAGTTGCTCGGTTTGCTGCGGCGGGCGCAGATCGAGTTGTGTTACCTCTCACGTCGGCATCATCTAAAGAGGTCTTGTCAGAGATGGAGCAGATAGCTTCTTGGGCGTGCACATGAACGTGCGATTAAGGTATTGCTTCCAAACTAATCAGGCCTGGGTCCTCTACTCGTTGACCGTCCAGGCCCATGACTAAACTATATTGGAGCAGTGGAAATGGTAGCAACCTGGACATTTAATAGCGCTGGTGGGATTATCTTCGGATGTGGTGCACTTGAGAGACTCGGGCCCCTTGTTGTAAGGTACGGTGCTAAAAGAGTGATGGTGGTGACCGATTCGACTCTCGAGTCTGTTGGAGTGGCTAAAAAAGTTAATGACTCTTTGGCGCCCTATTGTTCGGATGTAGAGATGTTTGCTGGAGGTACACCTGAACCATCGCTGCAGCTTACGGACAAATGCTTCTCTGTGGCGAAATTGATTCGACCCGAGGTGCTAATAGGAGTTGGGGGCGGGAGCAATATGGACCTCGCAAAGGTCACTGCTCTTCGACTCACACACGGTGGTGCTACACGCGACTATTTGGGAGAGGATCGTGTACCAGGACCCGTCATGCCAGTGGTTTGTGTTCCTACTACTGCAGGCAGTGGGAGCGAGGTGACCGGATCGGTTGTCCTTACTGATATAGAAAACCAAGTCAAAGTCGCAATACTGAGTAATTTCTTACGACCTAGAGCGGCGTTAATTGATCCGGAATTGGCACTGTCTTGCCCTGCAAAGGTGACGGCTGAAAGTGGCATAGATGCTCTAGTGCATGCAATTGAGGCTTATACTGCCATTGATTATGCTGATGCGAAGTTCCCGGAAGGTGAAGAGACTTTGTTTCCGGGGTGCAATCCCATGGGTCAAATGGTGGCTGCACAAGGTATCCAGCATGTTGCCCGATTTCTCGTTGATGCGGTCAAACAACCTGATGATCTTGATGCGCGTACAGGAATGGCTATGGCAGCTATGCTAGGAGGACTGGCGTTCTCGAACGCGTGCGTTGCACTGGTGCATGCTATGGAATATCCGCTAGGAGGGCTGGTACACTGTTCACATGGACAGGGAAATGGTTTGCTGCTCCCGTATGTGATGCGGTTCAATTCGCCGACAAGAACGAATGAATTTGCTCAAATCGCTGGCTGGCTCGGCGAAGAAGTGAATGACAAGCCAGTGGAGCAGGCGGCGCAACAAGCGGTTATGGCTGTGGAAAGATTGAACAATGAGATTGGTATACCGAAGAGACTTAGCGACATTGGCGTGAGGTCTGAGGACATCTTACCTATGGCTGAGAAGGCATTCAGTATAAAGCGTCTATTGCGGTTTAATCCTCGACACGTTGACTTGGAAGATATAGTGAGGATATATTCCGATGCCTTATAATATTCTCGGCCACTGATTATGTGACGCTGCTCAGAGTATTTCTCCGCGACTAATTGTGGCGAACAAATGACATTGCAGGAACGCTGTTTTCAATTGCCATCGATGCTTGTGAATATGCGTGGCAGGACTTTTCTAGGGCAATCAAGCTGGGAGTCGAGTCAGGAAGTATGGCGAATATGGGTTACAGGATTTCAACCAGAGAGGTTTTAAGCGTTGAAACGATTTGATCGATCTCCGCCTCACCTGCAATTAAGGGTGGTGCTGTTATTACGACATTCGAAAAGTCCGGAACTGTGTTGCTATTTCGCATCAGAATTACCCCCCGCCTTCTGCATCCATCAATCACATCTCCAACCTTGTCGCTAGAGAGTGGGGCCCTAGAATCCTTGTCTGAGACTAGTTCTACACCGGCTACAAGTCCGCGCCCACGTATTTCGCCCACATAGGGGTGTTCGTTCAACTCATCCATCTGACGCATCATATACATGCCTTGTCTTTTAGAGTTCTCGACTAGGTATTCGTTCTCCAAAATCTCAATATTCTTTAGTGCGACTGCAGCAGCAACAGGATGAGCGCCGTAGGTGTTGATGTGTCTGAAATGTGCCATATCATTGTTCTCACTTAGAAAGGCGTCGAATATCTCCTGGCGAACGAGTGTTGCGGCCAACGGCATGTAACCACTCGCAATCCCTTTTCCAAAAGTAAAGATGTCAGGTTTTACTCCCCAGTGTTCGTAGCCAAACATTTTTCCTGTGCGCCCAAAACCTGACACCACCTCGTCGAGAATGAGCAGTACGCCGTATTTGTTGCATACAGTACGCACTGCTGGGAGATATTCATCTGGTGGAATCAATACACCGCCGCCGGAGATGATTGGCTCCATGATAAATGCCGCTATTGTTTGTGGGCCTTCATAGATGATTGTGTCTTCCAGAATCTTGGCGCATTCTAGTCCATGTGACGTGGGAGTCAGTGCTTGGCTAGCTCGGTACTGATAGGGTGGTGGGATATGTACAAAACCTGGGGCACCCACTCCATAACCAATTTTACGTTCCGCCTGACCTGTAGCGCTTAGCGCACCCAGGGTATTACCATGGTAAGCACGGTAACGGGAGATGATTTTGTAGCGTTGGTGACCGCTAGGCTCACCGGATTGTGCATGGTATTGCCAAGCGACCTTGAGGGCGACTTCATTTGCTTCTGAGCCGCTGCTGGAAAGAAACACCCGTCCTTGCATGTCCACCATCTCCAGAAGCTTTCTTGTTAGAGCAAGTCCGGTTTCGTGCGTCATGGTTGGGTTTAGATAGGACAAGCGCTGCATCTGTTCGCTTGCTGCAGTTGCGATTTCTTTGCGTCCGTACCCTACATTAACGCACCAGATTCCAGAAACTCCGTCC
>Ga0310344_10003148_pt1 | contig 12325 bp, 7 predicted proteins | sample HC15DNA20200_MG_FD_203801 | JGI IMG/M metagenome (GOLD analysis project Ga0310344, IMG submission 203801) | Marine microbial communities from station ALOHA, North Pacific Subtropical Gyre - HC15-DNA-20-200_MG | ecosystem: Environmental > Aquatic > Marine > Oceanic | place: Pacific Ocean: North... | reverse complement strand
GGGGGGATGGCGCCGGGGCGTGTGAGCTGGGTGGCGGTGATCAGGCGGCTCTGGAACTCTGGCCGGGCGTGTTCGATGTAAAGAGCAGCCTCATCGTCGTCGGGCCGGTTCACATGGGGTTGATACAAGTACTTGTTTAAAATATAAAGTGCGATACCAAGGTCGAGGAGCAGCAGGAGTATGCGGCCTTCCTTGGAGAGTTCGATCTTCCAGTCCAGATACATGCCTGCGCCGAGGAGGGCCAGCAGAGCGATGACCAGCCGGGCTACTCCACCGCCGGCTGCGACACTGAACAACCGGCCGCGGAGGGCGGCCAGTTTGTCGGTAATCAGGCTATTGGAGGCGACAGGTTGGTCGGTGGCTTGGCTCATGGCTATTTCAGGTAGGAGAATTTGCGGACGACCCACTCCACGGTAACGACGAGAAGGAGCAGCAGGAAGAAAGCGGGCTTGTCCCAAAGGTCGATGGGCCGGGTGCTGCGCTCGACGCGCGGCGCGGCAACGATATTATCAGGCAGGCGGTGGAGGTCTTCCTCGTGGTAAAAGGCGCCGCCGGTCTCGCTGGCCAGCTCGGCCAAGAGCTTGAGGTTCATGGCGGTGTCGCCGGTCTCATACTTGGCTTCCTCCACACGGAAGGCAACGTGTTCCTCTGGGCGGTCACGCACGGAGAATTTGAAGTCGCCTTCGGCGGGGGCGGTGAACTCGCCCACGAATAGGCCAGGTCGGCCCTCCACCTGACGCATCTGCACAATACCCTTGGCGGGGTCGCCGGCGCGGGTGTACTCGGCAATCACGGGCTTGCGCTGGTTGGTTTTGGGGTCGATCTCGGTCTGGAAAGGATCGTAACCGGCGCGGGTGAAGAGGCGGGCAAAGACCTGAACGCGATCGCCAACGACGTAGCGGGTTTCGTCGATGGACAGCTGGGTGGCCTTGAGGCCGGTGGCCAAGCGCTGGAGGGCCATGCGCTGGGCAATCTGGCCCCAGATGGCGGTATAGATGCGGTCACCCACGCGGCGGCGCCAGCGCCAGAAGTTGTCCGTGCCCAAGTACATGACCTGACCGAGGCCGTACTGGTGCATGGCCAGAAGCGGCATGCCTGCATGTTCCTTGCTGGCGTTGGCGCGGTCGGGATTGGGGTCGACCACGCCGAAGGTTTCGGCAGTGGCCTGAGGATCGGAGTCGACTTCAAGCAGTACCTCGGCGGAGAGCTTGGGCTTCACGTTGGGGGCCATCCAGTAGATGGGCGGCAAATCGAGCCAAGCGCGCATGTTGATCACGTCTATGGTCTCGGCGGGGTTCTTTTCATCCGGCTCCACTCGGGCCAGTCGCAGCATGGAACTTTGGCGGCCGAGCGTGGTGAGCTTGACGAATACGGGCTCGGTGGCGGCTTGGTCGTCGGCACCGGCAACGAGGGGCGAGAATTCCACTGGCAACATTCTGCCCACCTCATTGTGCTCGGTGGCACCCCAAGCATGTGGGCTGTGGCGCTTGCCGGCGATCATGACAAACGCTCCGCCGTACTCGGAGACGAAGCTGTTGAGGTTTTGTTTCTGGACGGAATTAAGGTGGTCGGGGTTGACATCGCCAAAAATGACCACGTGGTATTGGTAGAGCTCGGTCTTGTTGGCAGGAAATTCGCTGATGTGTGGGCTGTTGGTGGCGGTGGCACCGGGGTTGGGATTGGGGTCGCCCTCAAAGAGCAGGGTCTTGAGCTCGATTCGCTTGTCGCGGTTGAGCATGGCGTATAGATAGCGGTAATCCCAGCGGGGCGATTCTTCCACCAGCAGCACCTTGATCTTGTCGTTGACCACTTTGAGGGGGGTGGTGCGGATGTTGTTGCCGCCGTCAGTCTCGTCGGCTACAGGGCTGACTGTGGCCCGGATCACATGGTTGGTCAGGGTGCTCAGCGTCTTGGGCAAATTGAGGGGGATGGATTCAACCTTTTCGCCATCGGCGGGCAGGTTGACCAAGCGGGTGACGGTGTCTGCGCCGGCCATCTCCAGTGTCAGGCTCACCTGCTCGCCGCCGGTCTTCAGGCCTTGGGCGGTGAGGCGCACGTCCACGTTAATCTCGTCATCCACAAACGCGACGCGCGGGGCAAATACCTGTTCCACGATCACGTCGCGTGGCCTGGAGACCCCCACACCATAGATGTGCAGGGGGATATTGCGGCGATTCAGCTCGGCTACCAACTCGCGCGGTGCGGTGCCGAAGTTGTGGGCGCCGTCGGTGATGAGAAAGACGCCGGCCAGCGGCTGGGTAGCCTTGGCGGTGATCATCTCGCGCAGCGAATTGCCCAAGGCGGTGCGGCGTCGGCGGGTCTGGTTGGCGGCGTTGGTGGCATTCTGTTTTAACAGTTCCGCCACCCACGGGAAGGTGGGCAGGGTGGGCTGACCGTCGGCATCCTTGCGTTCGGCGTTTTCCACGGCGGGGGAAAGAGCCTTGAGATCGCGTGCAAAGTGGTAGGGGATGATGTCGTAGCGGTTGGTGACCTCGCCGTCCTTGCTGATGCCGCTATGGAGGCGGGCCAATAGGCGGGCGCCCTCCTGTTCGTTGGCCAGCATGTCATGGGCCAACTGGATGCGCGGGACGCTGGTCTCGCCGGCCTTGACTGGGTCGAGATCCTGGTTCAGGCCACCGTCAGGCTTAATCATTCCCAAGGCCAAGGCAGCGCGCTTTGTGGCGTTGCCATCAGTGGGGCGAGGGTCGCGGATGCCCATGCTGTCGCTGGTATCCACCAGCACCAGCACGCCGCGACGCTTGGTTTCCTTCAATTCCAGGTTCACAACCGGCTGAGCCATGAGCAGTAGCAAAAGGAACAGGAACACGAGCCGCAGGCCCAGCAGGACAAAACGCCGGTATTTGGGTAATTCTGCGGGCATCCAGCGGTAGCTGGCCCAAGCCAGCGCGGCGAGTCCCAGACCCAACAGGAGTAGCCAGCCCGAGCCAATGCCGTTGTGTAGGAAGGGGCCCTGGAAGTCGACGTAAGTCTTGCCTTCTTCCAAGCTGATGTTAAACAGTTTAAATAGCCAATTTTCCATGGGTTACTTCGGGCGGCTGAACCGCTGGGCCAGCCAGGTTTCCAAGCCGGCGATCAGCAGCACCAGCACAGCCAAGGTTTTCCAGTACTCCGCTCCTATGCGGCCTTCGCGGACATTTTTCTGCAGATCGGCGGCTTGCCCGTTTCCGTCCTTGCCCCAGTTCGTGCGTCGGGCCAGAGGGCCGTCGCCATCGCGACCTTCCACGTCGGTCCATTCTTCCGCGGGAAGCGCCGCCAACACTGATTCGCGGCTGTCGGGTTGCACGGCAAAGGAGGCAACCACGTTGGTGCGGTCACCGATGGTGTAAGAATAGATGCCGGCGCGGTGGGTGTCTTGGTATTTCACTGTGGCGATACCGCCGGCCTGTTCGATGGGAGTGGTGGGGCGCTCGCCGGCAGCGGTGCCTGGCGTGCTGAACTTGGCCATGCGGTTGGGGGTGCTCAGGTCAAAGTCGAGGCGTTGGTTGTACACCTCGCCGACGCGGAGGTTTAGGCCGCGGTCGCGGTGCTGGGCCAGGCTGCCCAGGATGCGCCGCATGGTAATGACGCTGATGGGGGACATCCACTGCGTGCCCCAGTCGAAGTCGGCAGGGGTGGCGTACTGGTACACGCGGCCACGGCCCCAGGCACGCTCCAGCAGCGCAGGGGTGCCGTCGGCGAAAGACATGACCGTGTGCACACGGCCGGCCTCGGCGTTTTCCGCCTTTGTCTTGGCCAGACGAAGCGGGCTGCGCCGGAAAATCTTCAGTCGCGGATCCTTGAATGCGTCCTCGCGCTTGTCCCACAGGGTCATGATGGGGTGGTCAGTGGAGGGGGCCAGGGCAAACGCGGTCTCGGTGCCGAAGATGTCTGCAGGCACAAGGCCTTCGGCAGGCTCGAAGGCGGCGGGGAGAATCTGAAGCTTGTCGAACATCTGTTCGCGGTAGGTTTCCGGGGCGATCTTGTCGCCGGGAAAAACGATGAGGCCGACGCCACGTCGGAGTGCTTCTGTCAGGATGGCCACTTGTGAGTCAGTCAGTTTGCTGATGTTAGCCATTACGATGGCATGATACTGCTCGGCCAGTTCGCCGGCCGTGCTGCCAGCGAAGGCGTCCTCCGGTCTTTCCACTGTTGCCTCAATGCGGTCGCCCTGGGTCTTGATGGCTTCGAAGAGGGAGACCAGAATGGCGGTCTCGCGGTCGGCCTCGTCGTCCTCCAAGTCTTTCGTTTCATCAAGCAACAACACCTTTATCTGCGGTGCGATGCGAACCACCAACGAGCGCGAGTCGTCTAACTCCTGGTCGTCACCACCTACGCTGTTGCTGTTGCGTTTGATCTCTGCGGTCACAGAGTGAAAGCCGTCCGTCTCGAAGGTGGCCTTTAGGGTGACGGTTGTGCTTTCGCGCGCCGGCAGGGTGGTGATGGATGCGACGTCCACCTCGCGCTGTTTGTCGTCCTTCAGCACTAGGGAAATATCCTGGTCATCGTCATCGCCGTAGTTGGTCACCTCCACCTCGAAGTCCACAGGCTGGCCGACAGTGGTGATGGGGTCGGCCACGGCCAGTCGGCTGATGCCCAGGTTGTGCTGGTCGGCCTCCGGGTTGCCCACTACGATCACGTGAGCCTTGATGTCCTTGTTGATCTTCTTAAGTAGGCCCACAATGTCCTGTTTCTGCCGCCAGCCATTGCGTTGGCCGTCGGTGATCAGGTAGATTTCTTTGCGAAGACCGGTGGTCTCATTCAGCGTTTTGGCGGCCTCTTGCAGGGCAGGGTAAAGGTCGGTGGCATGGTGGGAAAGGCGGGCCTCGTCGATGGCCCGGCGCACGCCGTCCAAGTCGGGGTCGGGCCGGGCGAACTTCTCGTCGACCACGTCGGAAACCAGAAGCAGGGCGCAGGCGGAGTTGCCGGGCAGGCCGTCCAGCGCTGCCTTGGCCGCTTTCTTGGCGTCTTCAAAATTTTCGCTCACCTTCATGCTGAAGGAATTGTCCAGCAGCACGACGGCGTTGACCTTGGTCTCGCCCCCGAGTTGGGTGGTGCTGCTGTCCAGCGCGGGTCGGGCCAGCGCCAGCGCTAGCAGGGCCAGCAGCGCGCAGCGCAGCAGTAGCAGGATGAGGTCCTCCAGCTTCATGCGCCGTTGGTTCTGGTCCACGCTCAGTCGGACAAACCGCATGGCCGCCCAGGTAACGGTGCGGAACTTCCTACGGTTGAGGAAATGAATGATGATCGGCACGGACACCGCAGTGAGGCCGAGGAGCATGAGGCTGTTCAGGAACATTCTATTTTGCCTTTGCCGTGCGGGCGCGGAAATTCAGGTATTCACTAAGCACCTGCGCCAGCGGTTTGCTGGTGTCCACCTGCACATAGTGCACGTTGTTTTTCAGGCAGGCGTCGCGCAGGCGCGCATTGAATGCCTCCAGCTCGCGCAAGTAGCTGGCGCGAATCTCTGCCGGTCGGGTGAGTATCTTGGGGATGTTTTCCAGTCCATCGAACTCCACCAATCCATGGAAGGGGAAATCCAGTTCTTCGTGGTCCAAGGTGTGGAACAGGATCACCTCGTGCCCGCCGAAGCGGAGGTGTTGCATGCCTTCCACGATGCGTTCCTCATCATCAAAGCAGTCACTGATGATGATGGTGATGCCCTTGCGCCGCGTCTGCATGGCCACGTGGTTGAGGATCTCGGAGATGTCAGTCTCCTGAGTGGCCTCGAACTTGGCCAGTCGCTCCATGATGGCCGGAAGGGTGGCCAGGTTGTTGCTGCGCGGGGCATAGTCGCGCAGAGTATCGTCAAAAATACCCAGAGCCACCGCGTCGCGCTGGTGCAGGATTAGGTATGACAGGCACGCGGACATGATTTTTCCATACTGCAGCTTGGTGAGGTTGCCGGAGCCGTAGTTCATCGACTCGCTGCCGTCGAGCAGGATATTCGCGACGTAGTTGGTCTCCTGCTCGTACTGCTTGATGTAGTAGCGGTCCGTACGGCCGAGCACCTTCCAGTCCAAGTGGCGCATGTCGTCGCCATGAGCGTACTCGCGGTGCTGGGCGAACTCGATGGCGAAGCCGTGGTAGGGTGACTTGTGCTCGCCGGACATGTAGCCCTCCACCACGTACCGGGCGTGTAGGCCCAGCGCTTCCGCCTTGGCCAAGGCGGAGGCATCTAGGAGTTCCTCTCTCAGGGTCGGATCCATGAAGGGCAAGGGAGGCCGGGTTCGCGCCTTGTCAGCTCAGCTTTTCGTCCTGTGGGATTGCTTCGAGGATTTTCTCGATGATGTGGTCGGCAGTTTCGCCTTCGCTCTGGGCGGCGAAGTTGGGGATGATGCGGTGGCGCAGCACGGGCTTGGCCAAGGCGGCCACGTCGGCGCAGCTTACGTGGGCCTCGCCATTGAGCATCGCGCGCGCCTTGGCGGCCATGATCAGGTTCAATCCGCCGCGCGGACCGGCACCCCACGTCAGCCACTTTTTGCAGATGTCCAGTGCTTCGTCGGTCTTGATACGCGTGGAGCGCACCAGCTTGCGGGCGTATTCAAACACGTGGTCGGCCACCGGCATACGGCGTACCGTGGCCTGCAAATCTAGGATGTCCTCGGCGTTCAATACCGCTTTAGGCGTGTCCGGCGCGGCGCCTGTAGCCATTTTCATGATATCCAACTCCTCGTCCGCCGTGGGATAGTCCACATGGATCATGAACAGGAACCGGTCTAGTTGCGCCTCCGGTAGCGGGTAGGTGCCCTCTTGCTCGATCGGGTTCTGCGTGGCCAGCACAAAGAACGGGTTTGGTAGATCGTGATCCTGACCGCCGATGGAAATCTTCCGCTCCTGCATCGCCTCCAGCATAGCCGCCTGCGTCTTGGGCGGCGTCCGGTTAATCTCGTCTGCCAGGATCACGTTGGAAAAGATCGGCCCCTTCAGGAACCGCGGTTCGCGCTGCTTGGTTGTGGGATCCTCGTAAAGCACCTCTGTGCCGGTGATGTCGCTGGGCATCAGGTCCGGCGTGAACTGGATGCGCTTGAAGTCCATGTCCAGCGTTTCGGCCAGCGTGGAGATCAGCAGTGTCTTCGCCAATCCTGGCACACCCACCAGCAGTGAATGGCTGCGGGTAAAGATAGAAATCAGCACCTGGTCCACAACTTCGTTTTGGCCAATTATGACCTTGCCCAGTTCCTTGCGAATCGTGTCGCGGCCCTGTTGCAGTTTCTCAAGCGCCTTAAGGTCGCCCTTTTCGAGTTTGGTGGAATCAGACTTCGTTTTCTTCGCGGTGGCTGCCATGAATTTATCTTTGTTTAAGGTGTGAACGCCCCGACCGTAAAGGCCACCGTCCAGCGCTGACCAGAAAAAAATCCGACTGAGGCAACGGGGCATAGACCATGACGCGCTGGCCCTTATTCAACACGCGTGACAAAAACCTCATCCCAGAACTCCAGCGCCTCCAGTTCCGCGCGCAATGTCGTCAATTTTTCCGGAGGCAGTGTGCGCTGTGGCGGGCGTGTCGGACCACAGTCTACTCCTGCCAGTGCCATCACCGCCTTTGCTGCGGGGCCGTAACCGTGCGCGGCAATCACCTCGATCATTAGCGCCGCCCGCGTTTGCCATGCTCGTGCTGTTTCTAGGTCGCCCTTTTCAAAAGCCTTGATGATTTTCAGGTACAACGGAGCCGCATAATTATAACTGCTACCCACCGCCCCTGGGCTCCCTCGCTCCAGTCCAGATAGCAGCATCTCGTCCACCCCGAAAAGCAGGTTTAGGCCTGAGCCTGCCTCAATGCAACGCGCGAACAGGTCGGTGTCCGGGTTGGTGAATTTTACACCCGCGAAAGACGGCAGCCGCTCCGCAAGCCGCCTGACTGCTTCCGCTGTGTCCAGAGCTACCCCGGTGAAGCCCGGAATGTCGTAAAAGTAAAACGGCATTTCTGGCGCCGGTGCCGCTACTCGCACGCACCAGTCGGTCAGCGCGTCGACGTCATGCGGCTTGAAAAAGTTCGGCGCCATTGCCGCGATCGCGTCAGCCCCCGCCGCTACGGACGCCTCAACTAGGTGGTGCGCGTCGGGCAGGCTGTTGTGGCCCACGTGGCCCACAAATTTAAGCCCCGTCTTCCGTGCCGCCGGCCCCCAGGCTCTTAGCAGAGCCGCGCGTTCGTCTGTGCTGAATGAATAGCATTCCCCCGTCGTGCCGCCCACGAATACCCCACGATTGCCCAACGCCGCCAAGTGCGCCGCCTGTACCGGCACCATGTCGAGGTTCAATGAAAAATCTTCACACGTGGGCGTGTGCGGCGCGGCGATGAGTCCGGTGAGGTGCACGGTTTACGTTTGGGCGGGCAGCGGCTTTAATCGCCGCGGGTGAATGTGTCCAGACAAATGACTGCCGCTGCCTGTGCGTTGAGCGAGGGTTGCGGACAGCTCAGCTTCGCTCCGCCGGTGGTCCATGTGTACAACCCGTTGGATTATGCGTGGCCGTTGCACGAGCAGTATCTTCGGCTTGCGACGAGAACCAAGAAGCGCATCGTGTTTCTGGGTATGAATCCCGGGCCATTTGGTATGGCACAAACTGGTGTGCCGTTTGGCGAGGTGGCCGCGGTGCGTGACTGGCTCGGGCTTGACGCCAAAATCACGCCGCCTGCCGCTGTGCATCCCAAGCGGCCTATTGAGGGGCTTAACTGTCCGCGTAGCGAAGTGAGCGGACGCCGACTTTGGGGACTCTTCGCCGAGCGCTTCGAAAGTGCGCCGGCATTTTTTGCGGATCATTTTATCGCCAACCATTGCCCGCTGGCGTTCCTCGAGGACACCGGGCGCAACCGCACGCCGGACAAGCTGCCCGCCACCGAGGCGGCGCCGTTGATGAAAATATGCGACGAACACCTTCGCCGGATCGTGGCCATTCTCGATCCTGAATGGATCATCGCCGTGGGCGGCTTTGCCGAGAAACGCGCTATCACCGCGCTGGATGGGCTGAATGTGGGCATCGGCAAAATCCTCCATCCCAGCCCCGCCAGTCCCGCCGCCAACCGTGGCTGGGCGGAACAGGCGACCGCGCAACTCGAGGCGCAGGGCGTGTGGTGAAATCAAATTCGCCCCTCCATGGTCAGCTCGGCGGCGAGTTGTTTCTGGTAAGCCGCGTGCGCAGCGGCATCTTCTCGCGCACTTTCGCCGTAGAAGATGAGGCCCAATGCTCGGCGTGAGCGTGGGCTGGTGTTGGCTTCCGCACGGTGGATGGTCCACGCGTGGTGCGCCAGCAAATCACCCGGCTCAGCGGGGCACTTCACTTCGTTGACCAAATCCTCCTCGCCGAATTCCGTGATGCCGCGGGAAAAGCCCAGCGTTGCCGTCCGCGCGTGCGGGCGCAAGCCGGCACGATGGGACGCGCGAATGTAACGCACGCAGCCGTTGGCTTCATCCACCGCATCCAGCGCCAGCCAAAGGGTCACGGCGCGGCAGGGCTCGAGCAGGAAATAGGCGCCGTCCTGATGCGGCGGCGTGGCGCGGCTTTGGCCGGGCGCCTTGTTGAAGTACTGGAGATTTTTGGGCACGACCAGTTCGCCGAGCAGTTCCTCTGCCAATTCCCGCACGCGGCCATTCATGAAATCGCCGAGCAGCGGGCTGTGAGTTTGCAATTGCTGAAGTTGCTTGAGCGATGCGCCGTCAGTCATGTCCTCAAAAAAAACATGCTCTGGCGGCAGCGTATCGAGTTGCGTATCAATAATACGCGACAGCTCGGTCTCGAGTGCTTCGCATTCCGCCTCAGAGCAAAAATCGCTAACAGCCACAAAACCGTCAGCCTCAAATGACTCGCGCCGGTTCACGCGATGTCTTTCTGACGCGTCGCCCAAGTAAGGCCTGTGGTGTCGTTGGGCTCGGCGGGGGCGAGGCGGCTGGCGATGACGGCAGCGATGAGACACGCCAACGTGCCAACCACGCCGAAGAGCAGCGGGTTCAGCTCGGTAAAAGTTTTTACCCACCACATCGATGCCACACAGACGATGAGACCGCACCAGGCGTGCTTGGCGGCGGTGCGTGTGGTGAAGATGCCTAGCGTGAAGAGGCCAAACAGCGAGCCGAGCAGCAACCCGATGAAGCCCATCAAGTGATCCCAGAGATGTTTGACGTCCTGTTGCGCGAGGTACAGCGCCGAGGCGGTGCCGAGCACGCCCAGCGCCAGCGTGACCCAACGCGCGATGGGCAGCAGATCGCGATCGCCAAGGCGCGGCTTGAGGAAGTCCGTGGTGATGACCGTCGCCACCGAGTGCATGCTGGAGTCGAGGCTGCTCATTGACGCAGCGAACACGCCGGCGATCACCAATCCCGCCAAGCCCTCGGGCATTTGGCTGACGATGAAAGTCGGCAATATTTGGTCCGCCTTTGCAATTGGCCCGAGCGCCTCGGGTGTCTGCTGATAAAAAATGAACAACGCCGTGCCGAGCCCGAAGAACAATACCGACACCGGGATGACCATCACCGCGTTCGTGTAAATCGCGCGAGCAGCGGACTTCTCATCGGGCGTCGAGAGGCAGCGCTGTACGTTGGCTTGGTCGGTGGTGTACGGCAAGATGCTCGTGATCAACGCGCCAATGAACACCACGAGAATGGCGTCGGAGGTGAAATCCCAATTCCAGTTTGCCCAGTTGAGTTTGCCCTGCTCTGCCGCCGCACTGGTGATGGCGCCCACGCCGCCCACCTCGCCGGCAATGATGATAAACGCTACCAACGCCCCGCCGAGCAGCACGACCGTTTGCAGAACGTCCGTCCAAATCACCGCCTCAATTCCTCCCGCCACCGTGTAAGCCGTGGCGAGCAGTCCCATGAGGATGATGCACGTCGTCACTTCGAGGCCCGTCACCGCGCTAAGTGCCAAGCCTGGCAGCAGCACCACGATGCCCATGCGGAACAGTTGAAAGAGTGCGAAGGACAAGCTGCCGATTAAACGGATGCCGCGCGAGAAGCGTCGCTCGAGGTATTCGTAAAAACTCGGCCCTTTCATTTTACGATAAAACGGAAGGAAGAATGTCACCACCAGCGGCGCCACCATCAGGATGCCGACGTTGAGCAGAAAGCGCACCCAGTCCGCGGAATAAGTCTTGGCGGGGATGGAGAGGTACGTGATGGCGGAGAGTTGCGTGGAAAAGATACTCACGCCGGCCGCCCACCATGGGATGCGCCGGCCCGCGAGAAAAAAGTCGTCAGCCGTTTTGCCTTTGCGAAACACCCACGCGCCAATGGCCAGCAGCAGCGCGAGGTACACACCCATCACCACCCAGTTGGCGGTGCCAAAGCTGTGCGTCGCCGGTCGTTTACGGAATTGCCACACGTTTGGAGTGCGTACGCCGGGGCTGGTCTCGCCGCTGGGGATGACTACTGCGTCTCCCCAGCGCACGGCGGGGGTGGTCACGTGGCTGCCGGTGGTGATAGTTTCACTGCCCAGTCGCCGGTCTTCAGGGAACGAGTCATACAGCGACCAGCGGTCGGTTACGCAGTTGTACAACAGCACATCGCGGCTGAAGCCGTCGTGCGTCGTTAAAATTTTCAGCTTTTCCGCTTGCGGCAGATCGCCAGTCAGCTCAAGGAACCGTTTCCCATCCGCTCCGCCGATCACCAACAAATGATTCGCGCCCCACGGCGCGCCTGTTCCGGCCATGATGCAGCGTGGCTCAGTTTTGCCCTTCAACTGTATATCCCGCAATTGCGTCCATTGACGCTTGCTGGGAGTATACTTGTGCGCGTCATGATGCAGCACCCATTTCCCCTCTGCATTCGCCCGACCGCTGAACAGGAACAGGCACGTCTCGCTGCCATCATGCTGGGCAATGGCAATGGCGTGCGTTCGCGCTGGGCCGTCCCAAGGCGTGAGTTTTTTCCATTCCAAGCCATCGGCTTCCTTTCGGCGGGCTAGATCCAAGCTCCAGAACGTCTTGGTGGCCCCATTGCCATGGCTGCCACCGGCCAAGTAAATCTTCTCGCCGATGATCACTCCCGCCATCTCGGTGAGCGGCTCGGGTAGTGGGGGCAAAGGAGCCACATTTTCCAGGGCTGCGCCGGGCAACGGCAGACGGGTGTTCTCGATTACAGTTTTACGGCTGGCGTCCCAGCGGAGGACAAACACGCGGCGCGACACATGGCTTTGGCTAATAACGTGGGTGGCGTTTTTGTCGTGTGTTTTCCAGTCGCCGCCGATGCACAGGACACCCTCAGGATGCGGCAGGGAAACCCCGTAAGCTGCTGCTTGTTTCAAGGTGGTTCGGACAGGTTCGTGTTGGTACTGCCGGCCATTGCGGGAGATCGCGAAAATGCGGTCATGATAAACTTTGGGCGGGCTGGCCAGT
>Ga0310344_10003147_pt1 | contig 12325 bp, 10 predicted proteins | sample HC15DNA20200_MG_FD_203801 | JGI IMG/M metagenome (GOLD analysis project Ga0310344, IMG submission 203801) | Marine microbial communities from station ALOHA, North Pacific Subtropical Gyre - HC15-DNA-20-200_MG | ecosystem: Environmental > Aquatic > Marine > Oceanic | place: Pacific Ocean: North... | reverse complement strand
ATGATACCAACGGTGGAGCCTGTGATAATGACCCAGCCAAATGCCTGATGAAATGCCTTACCCTGGATGATTGCCACACCAAGGACCAGTAAGGATAGATAAAACAGCAAATCTGCAACAATGCCGATGCCGATCCCCGCTGTTAAAAGGGTTGTCGCTGCCTGTACCGATGGAGCAGAACCAGCAACACCTGCCTCAGCCGCACCAAGGGCTCCAAGCCCTAGTGCTATATTAAGTGAGTGTACGGCCACCATACCGCTGAGCAAAGTTATAGCCATTCTGGCAGAAAATCCTCCTGCTCCGTCGAGCATTGAAACAGCAAGCTTTATCACTGCCACAATCCACAGAATTAATCCTGCCCAAATAATTATAAAGTTTACCTGGGTGAGCCCTGCATTCGCAGCAAGCAAAGGAATAATTTTACCAATCTCACTCGGTAATGCACCCTCCAGAACACTCGTGCTATGAACTGCCCATACAATTAACGTAACTACCGGAGCCACAATCATCAAAATAGATGTGGCACGCCTCGTATAAAGATCCATTGTAGACCTCCTCTGTTTAAGGATACAGCTGAGAATCGTTGCATCCTTATTGGACGTTACGGAAAAACACCCACAGGAAATTATACCATAGCGATTACCAACTCAAAAAACTGGATGTGTTACGAATTCGGCAAACTTCTCAAGGCTTGATCAATAATATCTAATCCTACTTTTTCACTCAAAGCAGCAAGTATCTGTTTTCCTATGGGACCAGGCTTACCATTACCGATAGGCATGCCGTTTAATGATGCCACTGGTAACATCATATACGGCGTACTAGTCACAAAAGCTTCCTGAGCATGATAAACATCAAACGGTGTATATTCTTTCTCTTCTACTTTAATTCCTAATCCTTGGGCCACTTCAATTACAGACAACATACTAATCCCACCTAACACTTTATTTGTATTAGGCACGCATAAAACTCCTCCTGATAGAAACAAAAAGTTTCCCCCGGGTGCTTCTGTTATATTCCCTGCATCGTCCAACAGAAGAGCCATTGCCTGAGGATCGATATTAGACGCTTCTCTTTGCGCAACAAAATGATTCATCTTATTGGAAATCTTAGCTTTTGGAGATAGGGACTGAGGGGGTGTTCGTCTTGTTGACGGAACCACCAGTCTTACTCCCTCCATATACTGATGTGCCCAGGATGATAACGCAAGTGGCTCACAATAGCAGACTACTGTGGGGGAACTGACAGCTGTCCGATCAGGAAGTACTTCCCCTCTCGAAACAACCTGCACTACTTCGTAATCGCTACCGATACCAAAGGCCGGTGCATTCAAATCAGATACTTTTTCGACAATATTCACGAAGTCTTGTTTTGATATATTTGGTTCGATACCTGTATAACGCAAAGAGTTGAGAAGCCGAATCACGTGAGCTTCTGTCTCATAAACTTTCCCGGCAAATGTCCGTTCAACTTCATAGACCGCATCGCCCCATCGAAAGCCTCTGTCAAAGACAGATACGGTAGCTTCGCTGGCATTCACGTACTCCCCATTTACATAAACGATTCTTTGATCACTCTTATCCATCACATACTCCTATAATACTTAATTTGAAAATACCTTTTTCGCTGAACTCGTATCTATTCCGATTCTTTTTGATTAAATACAAGGCATGTCTTTCTAGTGCTATAGTTTGCTCTTCCAAATAAAATTTCGATGCAGGTTCTAACTACTAAAATCCGGCGTAAGACCCAAACTATCCAACATGGACAAAGGAGTGGTCACAAGCATACCACCATCGACTGGAAGAACAACACCAGTGATCCATTTACTTTCATCACTTGCCAGAAACACCGCAGCCATAGCTACATCCCAAGCATCTCCCTGCGTTTGTAGCGGTACGGACTTTCGACGTAACTCTAATTCATCTTGACTCAAATCTTTTGTGGCCATGGGCGTTCGCAATAAACCAGGTAGAATTGCGTTCACTCTGATGCCATCTTTTCCGTGTTGCACTGCCATAGTTGTTGTCAACGAAATCACAGCCCCTTTTGCTACACTATAAGGCAAAGGAAGCGACTGACTAGCGGCACGCAGTGCCAAAGATGAAGATAAATTGATAATAGAACCTTTTTTTTGTTGTTCCAGTACAGGGATCGCATACTTCGAAGAGTAAATCATCGACCGAACATTGAGTCGATAGCTTTCTTCCCAGTCATGTTCTGACGCAGTGAGGACATCTCCGTAAAACATGACACCCAAATTATTCACCAGAATATCAAGAGTTCCAAAGCAACCAACAGCATAATCAATCATATCTTTAGCTACTATTTCCTGGGTAATATCACCAGTGAATACCTGTGCAGATCCCCCTTCTGCTTCTATTATTGATAATGTATTGGAAACTCTTCCCGGATCAATATCTACTAGCAAAACTTTACATCCTTCCCTTGCTAGTGCTGTCGAAATCGCTTGACCTGTACCAATACCTGCAGAGGAAGAACCAGCTCCTGTTATAACAGCAACCTTATGAGATAAACGGGCGTTCATATATTATCTTTCATACCTTTCAGATATCTAATACTCTTATCTTAATCGTTTTCTGACCTGTGCAAAATTTCACTTACCAATTCACCATCGACAATACTGTCTAACAAGGAACGCAGAAGGTCTAACATACGTACCACATTGTGCAATTCCTTGCAACAAAAGAATGAATACTGAATAAATGACCAAGCTACCCTATTCTCAATCCTTCGCCAGTAGGTTAGTATCTTATAATGAATTAAACCTCAGATAAGGAGCAAATCAACATAATTATGACAAGTACTCAATTTTCATACACAAGGGAAGACAACTGGGCAAAGTTGCCATCCTCCATGAAGTTTGGAATCATGACCGGGGTTACTGCCGACCAGTCTGGTAATGTTTATGTCGGCCAGCAACGTCAAAATCCTCCTATTCTTGTCTTCGATAAGAACGGAGATTATGTAACTGGATGGGGATCAGAAGTAATCGATGAAGTACACATCCTAACAATAGGAGCCGACGGATTCTTGTACGCCCCTGACCGAGGGGCTCACATGGTGCATAAATTTGATCTCGAAGGCAATTTAATATTCAGCATCGGAGAACGAAGGAACCCTTCAGATACCGGGAGTTGGAAAAACTGGGAACTGAAAATGACAGTAGAGAGATCAGCAGGCCCTTTCAATATGCCAACAAGAATGTTCCCTTCTCCTAGTGGAAGCATTTATGTTTCGGATGGATACCGAAATTGTCGAATCCACGAGTTTGATAGCAAAGGAACATTACTGAATTCTTGGGGAGAACCTGGGAAAACTGATCTGGGCTTATTTCATTTACCTCACAGTTTGTGGATAACCAGTGATGGGACTATGTATGTGTGTGATCGCAAAAACAATCGGGTGCAAGTTATGTCCGCTACAGGTGATTTTCTTAGTGAGTGGACTGATTTGGATATGCCTGGAGACATATGTATGGATTCCCACGGTAATTTTTACCTTCTTGAAGGCGATGTTACCAGAGATCCTAAGATTTCGATTCGAGACAAGAACGGGAATTTACTTCACACAATAGATGCACCGTATGGACACCAGTTGTGGGTTACTCCCAACGGGGATGTATATCTGGCAGTCTGCTGGGAGCAGCAAATAATTCGCTTCCGCAGGAACTAATTGATATTAAATAATTGACGGTCACTGAAAAACGAACGGAGGGCTTAAGGAGTTTCAATTAACAACCAATTCCCAATGACCGCTCTCCGTGGATCGCGTCAATGCTTCTAGTATCTTATGTAAACTAAGGCCCTCGGTAAAGCTAGGCTGGAATGAGGAGCCCTCTTGTATAGCTCCAGCAAAGCTCCTTATAGCCTGCGCTAAATGGAATGCATGGCTCTCTTTTTCTAAGGTCTGAACAGTTGTAAAGTGATCAGGAATTTGCAGTTGTTTCATGGATCCCCCTACATCTGACCAAATCGTAGATGGAGAATATTGAACCATATGTGATGTTGTTGCTACTAACCTCCCTTTTGTACCATTCACCTCTAATCGGAACCCGCCCCAGCCCTTGCAAACGATACTTGCACTAGCTACTCCAAGTACACCACTGTCCATCTGTATTGCAAAACATATTGTATCGATAGCTGAAACTGACTGTTTTTCTTTCGTGTCCGTAAATTCAATCTCTTTCAAAACAGTATCAGCAGTGCCAGAAACAGCATGTACATTACCTAGCATCCATCGTACAACATCTAAAGGATGACCGGTTGTGATAAGTACCGCACCTCCTCCTTCATCTGTTCTTAATTGCCACCATCTGTGAGATGGTGGTGCTACCATAGCTCCCAAATGATGTTGAAAGTTAAAAAACAAGGGATCACCAATAAAACCATCATTGATTAACTTGCGCATAAACTGCAGTCCGGGAGAGAATCGTGATTGGGTTCCTACAGCATGATAGACGCTTGCCTCTCTTGCTGCCCGTGCCATTTCCGTAGCCTCTACTGCATTCAATGCTAAGGGCCATTCACAGAAAACGTGTTTTTTTTCTGCCAATGCTGCCATGACTATAGGATGATGAAGAGAGATACGAACCGAGACTGCAACCGCATCAACTTCAGATGATGACACTAAGTCTCGATAGTCAGAAAATGCTAACTTAGATCCTGTTCTTCTTTGGGCGTTTCTAGCTGTATCTTCATGGGCCGTGCCGACAGCAATCAAATCAATCTCATCTAAAGCCATGAGAGCGGGGACGTGGGCACGTGAACCCCATCGATCAGGACTCCCATTAGCCCCAATAAGACCTACACGTAATTTTTTTGCTGTCATGCTTTCACCAACCGTATTCCACCCTTAGAGGGTCCAACAGATAACTGTTAAGCTTTTGCTTCTTGAAGCCAATTAACTATAGGCGCATCATAATTAATCATCGCTAATACCAAACTAACACCTTTATCGATATAAGACTTGGCCATAGCACCTGAAGATATTGTACAAGGGAACTTACCTGCTTTCACCACAGTAGCAATAGCTTGATCTACTTTCTCTAATACTTCATCTGATCCAAAAGGAACACCCATATCTAAAGCAAGGTCCCCAGGACCAATAAATACCCCATCTACCCCATCAACACTAGCGATAGCTTCCAGCTGCTCAATCCCAGCCAGTGTTTCAACTAAAGGCATGAGAAAAGTTTCTGCGTTCAAATCTGCGAGCCTTTTCTCTTGCCCAATAGAGTCCAAACCAAATTTCATAGCCCGTGCTTTATTGGTTGCTCCCCTGTGTCCTACCGGGGGAAACTTGCATGCGTCTATAAGATCAAGTACTTCTTCTGCCGATTCTGTATGCGAAAGTATAATCCCCCCGACACCCATGTCCAAGAACTGGTAACACCAGGAAGGACTAGGATCCCTCAATCGTATGAGCGGTGTCATATTTGCAACCTCTGCTGCCCTTATCATATTCGCCATTGTTTCATCATTATTGAACACATGTTCATCGTCAATCATTACCCAATCATAGCCAATATAACCAATTCTTTCGATCAAATCGGCAGACTGAACTGGCAAATTTGTTCCGAACACGTGCTTCCCTTGATTTAATGACTTTTTAAACTCTTTTCTATGCATAATTACTATCCCCTATACAACAAAATTTTTTGCAGTAGATCCAGTTTCTATTTGCCAGCTTCGGGCTTAACTAAATGTTCACAAAACGTGGCAGCATCACGTAACTCGTCTACAATCACATATTCATTCACAGTATGCATTGCATTAGTAGCCATACCGACCACTACAGCATTAAATCCTTTGTCTATAAAAATATTTGCATCTGTACCACCACCTGATGGACGAGGATTGGGACTCAAACCCATAGTATTCATGATAGAAGACACCATTTTTACTATAGGATCTTCACCATCCAGTTGATACATCTTGAACATGACTTCCGCATCTTGTTCAATTTTAGCGTCTTTATATGTGTCTCGAGCGTGTTCAAGAATAGAAGATACTTGAAGTTTCAACAACTCAACCGTTTCTGCATTGCGACTGCGAAACTCTCCAGCAAACTCCGCCTCAGCTGGTACTGCATTCCGAACTAATCCACCTGAGATTTTCCCTATATTCATAGTCGTTTCAGGATCCAACCTTCCCTGAGGTAGTCTCATGATAATATCTGCAGCGATCCGAATGGCAGAAAGGCCTTTTTCTGGCTCAACTCCAGCATGAGCAGCCCTACCAACAACCTTGACGTCAAAATGTACTGAAGTGGGACTCATAGATGTAATCGTATTTACAGGACCGTTACCGTCAAAAACAACAATATTTTGACCATGCAATAAATCAAAGTCTAAATGAGCGGCTCCAATAAGACCTATTTCTTCTCCTCGAGTAAAAACCACTTGAAACGGAATGTGTTCGATATTGTCGTCACGCAGCGATGCTATTGCTTCCAAAATACTGGCAACACCTGCCTTACAATCTCCACCTAGAATAGTAGTTCCATCAGAGACAATTCTCCCATCCACCACTTTAGGTTTAATACCTCTTCCTGGCTCTACAGTATCCATATGAGCGGATAAAATTAATGGGTTTACTTCTTTTTGGATGGTAACAAGGTTACCAAATTTATCTTCCACAACATCCAGACCTAATTCTTTTAGACGATATGTCAAATCTTTAGCTATGGCATCCTCTTCACGAGAAACACTATCAATTTGTACTATCTCACAAAATGTATCCACTAATCGCTGGGTATTAATCATTGCTTACTGCTCCTTACACTATGAATGGTTTCCTGATTCTATCGTCACACTATATTTGAAACAATAGTTATCATGCTGTGAAAATAAAAACCTTGGCTAATTCCTTGAGTCATCTACAAAAGAATCTCTAGAGCCAGCCTCTGGGAAGAATTCAAGAATGCCCCATTATCTCCCAATAACTCAAGTGTCAATATCTGAAATCCTACAGACGCATGCTAACCCTATTAGAGTACTTATGAACAAAGTCCCTACAGCCATAATTTGGCCCTGTGCAAATGTATCCGAAAGAATAGCCCACACAAATGTTCCCACTAAATACGCAAATCTTGCCATCAAAGAATAGAATCCGAAAGATTCTCCTAAAAATCCTTCAGGACTTAAACTTATAAGCAGAGGCCTGTCAGCAGTCCATAACCCACCGTACAAGCAACCTACCAAGATACCAAATAACCACCATATCTCTGTAGACCAATTAAAGAGGGGAACCATTATTGCTAATAAAAATATGATCGCCCAACCAGTCAATACTAACTGGAGACAAAGCTTTGATCCTAGTCGATCTACTAATACTCCCCATAACATTCCAAAAGGCATTGCAAAAATGACACCTACAAGGAGAATCATTTCTATTTGGAAAGATGTAAGACCTAATGTGTCTAGTCCGTAGAGCGCTACAAAACTAGATCCCACTCCAATTGCCCACATATACCAAAAACGAGCAACCATGAATATTCGAATCGAGGGTGATCCAAAAATATACTTAATTCCGTAGAAAAACTGTTGCAGGGTATCTAATCCAATAGAAGGAAATGAGTGTTCTCTAGGCAACTTCTGTTGATCCTTAAAAAATATGCTGATAGGTATAGTCACCAATACAATAAAGCCAGCAATAATCTGAAAGGATAACCCGTAGTCGTAGCCGTAGTATTCAACCCCTATTACTCCTATCAGCACTGCTACCAAAGCTCCAATATAACCAATACCTATAGCGATACCACCAATCCTGCCAATATTTTGATTCGTGGATATGAGAGATAAACCTGAGTTGTAAAAGATTTCTGCCATATTCATAAAGATAAATGACACCCCAAAAAGGACTAGTCCGAACAATAGTATTTCGAGATCAAATCCTGCTAAAAAAATTGCAACAACTGCAATCAATGTACAAGATGAGACTCCGTATTTTAGATTACGAACTCGATCGCAAACGGCTCCCACAAAGGGCGCTATTAGTAACACTAGAAACATGGAAGCAGATAATGTATAACCATAGTCAGAATCTGTTCCTTCCATCTCAGTAACGACCCAAAGTGGGAAAAAGAGACCAACAATACCAGTGAAAAATATCGTGTTCCCTACGTCATAAAGAACCCAGGAAAAAAGAGATACACGATTGGATGAATTTGAACTAAGCATACGATTTGTGTTTTAGCCAAGTAAGATCCCGCTAGGATCTAGTCTACAATACCAGCATTCTACCCCTTTGGATTATATCTGTTTCAGTCACTATTAATTTGTAACGAGATGCTTTTTTATCCCGATAAATCTTCTGGTGCTTAAACCAAATAACTCCATTGTAAAATATCTGATACACTTACTACCATAGTAAGGGATAAACTAACACTCTCAGGTCTAGCTAAATTTAGATTTTGTGCAAAATAGCAAGAAGCTCTAGTCAAAGGAAGGTTTGTAATGACATCGATAGTTCTAAAGAATTGCACCCTACTCAATAGTGACTCTCCGGAACTTCAAGAAAACATTCACATCTTAATAACAGACGATCGGATTACTGAGGTTTCTGAAACCCCAATCAAATCGAGTACTGCTCATGTGATTGACGTCAAAGGCAAAACTGTGATGCCCGGCCTGATTGACGCACACGTTCATCTTATAGCCACGACTGTAGACCTATCTAAACTCATTAACGAACCAGCAAGTCTAACCGTACTTCGGGCTCACAAAATAGCTGAGGATATGTTAATGCGAGGTTTTACCTCAGTGAGAGATGCTGCGGGTGCCGACTGGGGATTAACGGCAGCTATAGATCAAGGAATCGTAGCAGGACCTAGAGTATTCTTCGCTGGAAAAGCATTGAGCCAAACAGGTGGCCATGGTGACTTCAGGCCTAGGACAGCTCACTGGGACCACTGCACCTGTTTTTCAAGCCATTATGACTTGTCAATTGTAGCAGATGGTGTATCTGCTGTGAGAAAAGCAGCGCGCGAGGAATTAAGGAAAGGCGCTAGCCAAATTAAGATAATGGCCTCTGGCGGAGTAGCTTCACCGACAGACCCCATCTGGAATCTTCAATATTCAGAGGAAGAGATTAGGGCAATAGTCTGGGAAGCTCAATCCTGGGACAAATATGTAATGGCACATGCCTACACTTCTGAAGCGGTCACCAGAGCGATCGAATACGGCGTCCGATGTATTGAGCATGGAAATCTCATCGACAAGAAAACAGCTCAACTCATGGTCCGTAAAGATGCGTTTCTTATTCCTACATTAGTAACGCTAGATGCAATGCAAAAGGAAGGCACCTCTTGGGGTTTGCCTCAGGTAAGCATGGACAAGCTACAGGTGGTTCGAAAAGCAGGATTAGATATACTGGAAATGACCCATAAAGAAGGAGTCAAAGTTGGTTTTGGAACTGATCTGCTTGGAGAACTCCATCACTACCAAAGTCTGGAATTCTCAATTCGAGCTCAAATCCTGACTCCTTTTGAGGTTATCCAAAGTGCAACAGTGATCAATGCGGAACTTGTTAAGCGAACAGGAGAGCTTGGCGTTATTCAAAACGGGGCACTGGCAGATATATTGGTGGTCGATGGCAATCCCCTCGAAGACCTCAATCTACTACAAGAGCAGGGCAAGCATCTTCCTTTAATAATGAAAGGTGGCAAAGCCTACAAAAACACCTTAGTTTAGGCACCTTAGTTCACGTGTCCGCTAACTAGTTAGTCTTATCGATGGGATCATCAGTATCGGTATTGTTTTCCAAGTCTCTGAGCAACGCGTCAACTGACCCGGGCAACTTCACATTCGACGCATTCGGCTCACGTGCTTGGGCATCGTAGAGTTGCTCAAGTTTCTTAACCATTGACTTCACCGCAGGGTCCGCCTGTACTAGGCCATCTAAATGGCTATATTGCTCATCAGCTTTCTTTATAATTTCTGTTAGATCAAAGCCGAAATCGTAGACTTTATCCAGTAATGTCAGGATTTGCTCCTGTCCTCGATAGTCCTCTTCTAACCTCGCATACGGAGGTAGCTGCACCAGCGTATGACTTGTAGCAATCCCTTTATCCCTCAATTTCTCCGTTGCCATACTCATAATACTAGTAGGGCCCTCATATGTGCTTGCATGGATATCTAACTCTTCAAAACACTGTTGGATCTTCTCTTCACTTGACCAACCTGTGATGGTTAGCGCTCTTGTATGTGGTGTTGCTCCGTACATACTTCCAATTTGCCAATACATACTAGCACTGTAGTACTGGGCGACTTCTACTATAGAATCCAACACCAGCTCACTATTTAAATGGGGTTCCAAAATTCGCAAAAACAGATAGTCATGACCCATATAGTCTTTAGTCCCCCGCAGACTGGAATTGGGTACATCAATATTTCTAACACCTTCTATCCGGTACATAGTAGGTCGATAACGAGTAAAATCATAGAATTGCCCTGGATGGTTAAGTTTACCCACAGGCTGTGTATCAAAAAGGTTGTCTAGGTAGGAAAATACCATAGTACCTACTGATCCTACATCTATCCATGGACGAAGAGTAACAATCATCCTAGGATGTTCAAGTTCCAAGACATCATCTTTAATCTCAAAAGCGCCTATTTCCATTGATAACAAACCTCATTTCACGACCGAGCTTTTTTTAAATCCCTACTCTACAAAGTGTACATACTGTCAAATTATCAAGTCAACTTATTGAAAACTTATAATCCTTATAGATACAGCGCAACACCTTACATTATATCCAAGTGCCTGTAGGATAGATCTGTAATGAACATGTGACTTGATGAATGCGTAATCATTAAAGAAGGTTTCGCTTTTGCTGCAGCCTGTTGAGGCGTTACACCACATGCCCAAAAAACCGGAACTTCATCTTCCTGCAACGACACTGGCTCCCCGTATTCAGGATGATCTAAATCAGCAATCCCTAAATGTTTTGGATCACCAACATGTACAGGGGATCCATGCGCCAATGGCAATCGCCCCGTAATTTGCACTACCTTAGCTACGTCCTTCCATTTGACAGGCCACATGGAAACAACTAACGGACCGTAGAAAATACCGGCACGTCTTGTGGCAATATTAGTAACATACGTTGGGTCACTTCTACCTTCTTCCAAATGTCGAATATGTATCCCAGCTTCCAATAACGGTCCCTGAAATGTAAATGCACAACCTATTAAAAAACTAACCAGATCATCACGCCAGTAGGATTCAATATCTGCAACCTCACCTATTTTTTTGCCATGTTCGTAGATTACATACTTGGGTAGATCAGTGCGAATATCTGCACGATTCGACACAAAAGAAGGTTGTGATATTCCAGGGCGCAACACTTCGATAACGGGGCATGCTTGTGGGTTCCTCTGGCAGTATAACAAGAAATCAAAAGCATATTCCTCGGGAAGAATAGCCAAGTTAGTTTGTACGTTCTGTGGTGCCATGCCGGTAGTCTGACTCGACCATTCGTTCATGCGAATTTTCATTCTCAGGTCGTGAATATCAGATCTAAGGTTTGTAGTTTTTCCAAGGCCCATATTAAATCTCCAAGGGAACCTAATACACTATCGTTGCATATAGGGTCGACACTGTCAGATCAATTGAATTAGCTCTTCAGAGCTATGACTAAGTAGCGTTCCCCAAATAAGGAGCAGCCCACTTCAATCCTGGTAATGTACCTCCGATTGGACGATATTCACATCCGATCCAGTTCTCATAGCCAATGTGATCTAGATGATCGAAAAGGAAACTGTAATTAATCTCCCCAGTACCAGGTTCATGTCTCCCTGGATGATCCGCAATTTGAATATGCTTGATTTGATCAAGACATCGTTCCATTGTCCTAGCCAAATCACCTTCCATAATCTGCATGTGATAAACGTCGTACTGCAAAAATACATTGTCACTAGGCACGTCTTTTATTATGTCTAGGGCCTGAACACTGGTCTCCAGATAAAATCCAGGGATATCAACCTTTGAGTTAATCGGTTCGAGTAAAAGACTAATCCCTTTGTCCTGCAATTTGGTTGCGGCATATGACAAATTAGATATCAAAGTTGACCGAATTTCTTCTTCACTGACATTTACAGGAATCTTACCTGCTAAACAGCAAAGTTGAGTACAACCAGTAATACCTGCGTATTTGATGGCTAGTTCAACACCTTCTTTAAACTCTTCGACACGGTCTGGATGACAAGCATAGCCTCGTTCTCCAGCATCCCAGTCTCCTACAGGTAAGTCAAATAAAACCTGCTTCAGTTTATACTTATTCAACTGTTCAGCAATCGCCT